>Ga0126379_10000126_pt1 | contig 36748 bp, 32 predicted proteins | sample PanSoiMetPlot_24_FD_92640 | JGI IMG/M metagenome (GOLD analysis project Ga0126379, IMG submission 92640) | Tropical forest soil microbial communities from Panama - MetaG Plot_24 | ecosystem: Environmental > Terrestrial > Soil > Tropical forest > Bulk soil | place: Panama | collected 2016-02-17
ACCGCGATCGCGACGGCGATCCAGATCCAAGGTTTGAGGAACTCGCGCGGTCGGACCAGCAAAACGGCCACCGCGACGGCAAAGCCGAAGAACAGCGTGGAATGCTTGTTTTCCAGCCCAAGCCCGGCGAGCACGCCGAACCAGAGCCAAAGTCGGGAATTTCCCGTGCGAAGAATGCGGATGACGACGAGCAAGCAGCCCATCCAGAAGAGGGGCTCGAAGGCATTCATCGTCATCAGAGTATCAACAGCGAGCATACCGGGGGCTAGCAGGACCGCCAGGCCGGCGAGGAACTGGGCGTAGCGTGCGCCCCCGAGTTCGCGGACGGTGAGAATCGAGAGAGCCACCAGCCCGGTGCCGGCCATAGCGGGAAGAATGCGCAGGGCAGCCAGCGATCCGCCCATGAGGAGTGCGATTCTCGCGTAAACTGCGATCAGCGGCGCTGCGTCGACATAACCCCAGTCGAGATGGCGCGCCATATCGAGATAATAAAGCTCATCGCGGAAATAGCCGTAATGCTGAACGCTGGTGAACAGATGCAAGAGCAGCTTGGCGGCGCAGAGGGCGACGACAGCGCCGACGGCGAGGTCGGGGAGTGGAGCGTCGTCGATTTGTGATGTTGTTGGGTTGGGGGCGGTTGCGGCCATCGACATCCAAGGGTACGACAAGAAATCGAAAAAGATCCAAAGAGAACGAAAATTAAGATCCCTGGTACAACGATGAGATCGCCGACGCGCTCCGGAAGTCCGCTTCTCGGAAGTTGACGTGGTTCTGTCCGGATGGTCGGCCAACCGGAAGCTGACTCTTGGTTGTTTTGGCGTAACATCGCTATTTCACTCACAACCGGATTGTGAGTGTTAACGCCTGTTAACAACAGTTAGCGCGCAATGCGCTTAGCCACGCCGATCCCCGCCCCCAGCCCCAGGGGGCTGCAACTTTGGAGCGCTCTACGGTCAAACCCGGTAACGGGGTAGTACTCTCCGGGAAAAATTCGGCCTGCCCCTGGGCTGATTTATCGGGGTGACAAGGAACTGCTAAAACGATCCGAAGCGACCAGGATCCGGCATAGCGCTAGTCCCAGCCATCCGCGCCAATGGGATCGCCGGCGGGAGGCGGCGCCGGGATAGACCGATGCACATCGGCAGGGTTCTTCTCAAACTGATCGATTTGATTTATCGCGAAAAAGAATTCCGCGCGGGACGCCTCATCCTTCAATAGGGGCTCGCGAGAAGCAAGGGATTTCTTCAACGCGTCCAGCTTGAACAGCGCGATCGCCCGCACCTGGGCCGACGCACGCTGGTCGGCGGCAAGGTTCATCAGGTGGTCGAGCACAACCCCATTGACCACGCGCTCAATCGCGCCTGTGTATCCGGACGCAGGCTCCGTTTTCCAGGTCGCGTTGATCAAATCATCAAGCAGTTCGTCAAAGCCGGGATTGCCGGCCTCGCGTGCATGGAACTCCATCATGCGCTCACCCCGTTCGGGTTGAAGCAGCAATGCGACCACGATTTCCGCGGCGGCCTCCGCAGGCGCCAAAGAGTCGAAGGCAGGCGAGGTGCGAAGTGCGAAGTTTTCCTGCGAGCGGCTGTAGGACGGAGGCCGGGGTGGAATGATGTCCAGCAGCCGCTCCGGAACAGCAAGGAACTGCGGTGACAGTGTCTGCAGGACCGCGCGAATGGCCTTGCGTTGTTCCGCGGCAGGCACAACCTCCGGCCCCTTGCCCCCAGAGCCGCGAAGATCGAACGAGTAATTCAGCCCGCCGATGGATTTTGCCACCGCCGCGACCTGATAGCGATGGTAAAGGTAGACGGGAACCAGCACGTCCTCGAGAGTCGCCTTGGGCGTGTGTTCGCGAATCGCATTCTCGGAAAGATTCCTGAGCGCCGCCTGGCGCACCGCGATGACCTGCACCAGACCATCCAGCGTATTGCTTCCCGTATCCCATAGATGCGCGGCCGGACTCGCGGAACCCAAGGGACGCGCGTCCTGGTCCGTCAGGTAAAGCAGACCGCCGGCAAAGGAGTCGTCCAGAATTTTGTCGAGTGCCTGGACCTCGTTGCTTCCCGCCGCGAGATCCCGATACCCATACGTGATGGCTACCTTATCCCACGCGCCAATGCCGACCGCATATGAGTCGGAAACATCGGGCATGCCGTTCGCGTCCACGCTCACGGTTGGAGGTGGATAGTCCATGACCGAAGCCCGGTTCACGATGCTGCCAGCATAGTTGTGCAACAGGCCCAGCGTATGTCCTGTTTCATGGGCGGCGAGCTGGCGAATCCGCGCCAGCGCCATGGCATTGGCCTTGGCCAGCGCTGCGGGGTCTTTGCCGAATGGATTCAGCAGTCCCTGAGCAATCAGAAAAACCTGCCGAATACGGAGAGCATCGAGGGTCACATGGCCGTTAATGATTTCCCCCGTGCGAGGATCGACGACGGCATTGCCAATCGACCATCCTCGCGTCGACCGCGGCACCCATTCGATCACGTTGTAGCGGATGTCCATGGGATCGGCGTCTTCCGGCAGGAGTCGGACCTGAAAGGCATCCTTGTAACCGGCGGCTGTGAACGCCTGGTTCCACCAACCAGCGCCTTCGAGCACAGCCGAGCGGATCGGCTCCGGGATGGCGCGGTCCACGTAATAGATGATCGGCTTGACCGGCTCGCCCACCACTCCGGAGAGATCTTTCCTGGCTAGCCGATGACGCGCGATGTATCGCTGCACAATGGGCACGTCGACGGGTGAGGCAAAATCCATGTAGCTGATGCCGAAATAGCCGGCGCGTGGATCGAACGGGCGGCTGTGAAACCCGGGCGGCGGCGCTTGAATGAAAGAAAAGTGCTCATGCACGGTGACGGCGCGCGGATCAGGCGTTACCGTCCGCACGAACTCGCCGGGCTCGTCGCCGACGAGCGTGAGCGTGGATTCAACGTCAGTGTTCTCCGGAAAATTCCTGGTCCTTGGCAAGTAGATGGCCGACCGGGAGAAGTCGACCCGGTATTTGCCTTGCTTGCCTTGCGCCAGCCTCGCAGCCACCTCATGAATATCGCTCAAGAAGAAATCGGTTGCGTCGACAAGAACGGCATCACCATCCACAGCCTCGACTTTGAATCCCCACAGGATGGACTGCGCGAAAGCCTCCCGCACAGCGCGCTGCTGCTCCAGGTCGTCCGTCACAGCGCGATACTCCTGGTTTTCGGCTACGAGAAGAACGCGCGGCCCGCTGCGCTCGAAGTGGACCACGAAAGTCCTACCCGGCTGGCCGCGGTCCAGGCCGATATCGTTGGAGCCCACGCCGTTGGGCAGCGATTCGTGGAAAAGAAAAGGTACGTTCCATTTGTCAACGCGCAGCCAGAGCTTACCCTCACGGGCATCCCAGTAGTCGGTGAAGAACCCGGAGTAGGTCTGCATTCTCTCGGTCTTCTGCGCAATGGTGGGAAGCGGCTTAGGTTGGCCCTCACCAGGCGGATTCTGTGCGGACGTGACCGAGGCGATCAGGAAACACGACAGGAAGGCGAAGAGAGCGCGTTTCATGCAAATAGTCCTTTGGGCCTTGCACGGGGTCAGGCCCAAGAATCCCGAGCCCCACGCAGAGGATTTGAATCCTGACTCGGTGGCAGTATTTCGGTGAAATTTTTTTCGAGATTGTTGTCCGGGTCTGGAAACGGTCATAGCATAGCATGCGCTTCCCACGCCGCAAGATTAATGCGCGCGCTTCCCTTGGATAGGCAAGTCACCAACATCTCTTCGACAAAACGATTAGCGAAACCGCTAACTAAGCCACGCGCGCTTCGTCTTAAGCGAAGGAGAGAAACATGAAAGTCAAACTACCAGTCCAGTTTTGCATTCTTGTGACGACAATAGTTGTTTTCAGCGCGGTGCTCACACGCAGCTCCGCAACTTCCGCTTCCCAGGGCCCAGGTGCCTTCGACCTTGACGTGAGCGGGGGCGTGGCCACTCTCTATGCCGTCGATCCCATTTCGCAAACCTTCTGCTTTGCCGACGGTCAACCTGGCCACGTCATCCGGTCCAATGAAGTGCTCAACCGGTGCAGCGACATCGACTTCGGCAACTACTCTGCCGACAGCATCTCTGTTGGCATTGAAGGCGGACGCGTTGGAACGATCGTCGATCTGGGAGACGCGCTCGAACGTTATGGCTCGCGCGGACCCGGACAGGTTTTCGCATCACTCCAAATCGACAAAGGAAAATTCGTGATTGTGAAGGACCCCTCATCTCACTCAACTGAGGAGTTGGCGGCTGAGGCCTTGTTTCAAGAAGGCAAGCCTGCGGCCAACGTGCCAGCTACGGTCGGCCACATCTATGTCGCACGAATCACAGACAGGCACGATCAAAAGTTTCAAAGAATCGTCAAGTTCATGATCATCGCCCATACGCCGAATCAGTCTGTGACCATGCGCTGGAAAGTGCTGGTCTTATGAAATTGAAGCGCGGAGCCGCAAACGGGGAAGCCCTTCGGCGATCTTTTCCAGATAAAAATCACGGATTACGGTTGCGGCTGCGTTCTTCATGCAAATGCGTTTTATAATCCACCGCACAGGAGAATATCCATGAAGCGCGCTTTATTATGCCTCGCAGCCGGACTCCTGCTGGTGATTTCCGCATCGGCTCAAGTTGATAATTGGCAGGTCGATCCTAACCACTCAGCCGCCCAGTTTGCCGTGCGTCATTTGGGGATCTCCGTGGTTCGCGGCGCTTTCACAAAGACAAACGGCACGGTTCAATACGACCCTGCTGATCCTACTAAGACGGCGATTGACGTGGCGATCGATGCCACATCCGTGAACACCCGGGTTGAGATCCGCGACAAAGACCTGCGCGGCCCGGATTTCTTTGACGTCGAGAAATATCCGACCATTACCTTCAAATCCAAGCAGGTGAAGTCCGCGGGGAACGGCAAGTTGCAGGTTAACGGCGACCTGACCATCCACGGCGTGACCAGGGAAGTGGTTCTTGATGTTGTCGGCCCCAACGGTCCTGTCAAGGATCCCCACGGGAACCCGCGCATGGGCGCCACTGCGACCACCCGCATCAGCCGCAAGGATTTCGGAGTCAACGGCTCTCCGGACGGCGTTGCTGACGACGTCCTGATCACCATCGATGTTGAGCTCAAGAAGCCCGCTGCAGCCCCTAAAGAAACTACGTCTCGATAGATTGGCAGCGAGTACGTGGTCATATCACGCTTGTCATTAGCATATGCCGAGCCAGTCGGTGACCATCCGCTGGCATTGACTCGGCCAAGCCGTTGACAATCGCGCCCGCGTCTCTTAGCTTAAGGGATTAAGAATTTATGGCTTCACGGAAGAACCCGCTGCTGCCGACACGCGCGGAGATGCGCATTTTGCAAGCGCTATGGGAGCTGGGTCACGCTACCATCGAAGATGTTATCCACCACTCGAGCTTTTCCTCCCCACCCAATTACAAAACCACGCAGACGATTTTGCGTATCATGGAAGACAAAGGACTCGCCCGCCATACCAATCGCGGCCGGGTGTTCGTATTCGAGCCCTTGGTAACACGTGAGCAAATTGACAGGCTTTCCGTCCGAACGTTGCTGGAACAGAATTTCGGGGGTTTCCCGTCCAAGCTCCTGGTCAATCTTCTGGAGACGGGAGCCGTGGATGAAGCTGAACTGAAGGAATTGGAAGACTTGATTCGCAGATTCCGCAAGCAAAAAGGGGATACTGCTTTGTAAGGCGCCGCTTTCTTCAGTCGCGGGGATACATTATGAGTTCAGAGCGCTGCCTCTTTTTCGCCGGAATTTTCTTCAGCTACTTCCTTCAGGTTACTTCTGCGTACATCGCATGCTGGCTCATGAACAAAGCGCTCAGCCGGCCTCGCCAGCGTTTCATGGTATGGATGGCGTTCCTTGGCGGCTCGGCGGCGTACTGGATCGCGGTAGTGTGCAGTTCAGTGAAGATTCTTGCCGCCAACGGGACGACCGCTGGCGAGGCGCCGTCCAGCACTACGTCGTTTCCTTACCTGTTTCTGCTGCCGTTGTCGTGGAGCCGCACGGTTCTCGTGGCCTCAGAAGTTCTTGCTGCCGGATACCTTGCGACAATCTTGTTCTTGACGATGGCCGCGGCCTGGCGTCACCTACGGTTGCGGCTGGCCCTGCGCCACGGCCGGCGGGCTTGCGGCGCAGTCAGCGAGATTTTTGACGTCGCGCGCGCCAGCCTGGGCATCTCACGCTGCAGCTTGATGGTGCTCCCGGGTATAACATCGCCGGCGACCGTGGGTTGGCTGCGGCCGCGAATCCTCCTGCCCACCGTCTGCGAAGAAGTCGATCTGGCGCCCCGCCTGGGCAGTGTTCTTCATCACGAGTTGGCGCATGTGGCGCGGCATGACTACTTCTGGGCCGGGGTGAGCGACCTCATCTCCATCTTTCTCTTTTTTCACCCTGCCATCTGGTACGCCACGAAACGGATGCGTCTGGAGCGGGAACTGGCGTGCGACTCCGCCGTAGTTGAGGCATATCCCGAGCATCGTGCCGACTATGCCGAGAGCCTGGCTTACTTTGTGCGGCTGCGTATGATCGAGGAGCACGCCGCGCTTGGGCTCGATTTTGCGGCCTCCGCCTCGAGTTTGGGCACGCGCGTTCGCTTCATCCTGGAGGCGCCACCGTCGCTACCCTGGTGGAAGAAGGCTTCGCGGACAGGCGTTGGCATGGCGACCCTAAGCGTGTTTGTCGCAGTAGTCCCCGCGCTCACAGTGGTTTTAGGTTTTCGCCAGGCGCTGCCGGCGGCGGTTCCTCTTCTGCAAGCGCCACCGGTTACAGCACGCGCCGTCCACCGGGCAACGCACCCCACGCACGGCCCAAGCGTACCCGCAGAGCAGGATCTTGCCAGCGCCAAGATGCGGACTTCTTTACCTGAGACACCTGCGTATTCCCTCACCAGCGGCCGCGCCGAATCCAGTCCGCAGGAAACGACTGACCGCCCCCTGCTGCCACCGATGAATCCCCCCGCCAGCCCTACGGCCGTTTCCAGTGTGCTGCGCACTGCCGTGGGTATCGTCATGTCGCGACGCGGTGGCGATCACGATCACGACCGTGATCGCAACGGCCGCCCCACGCCTCCGTAGTCCTCGAAAACATCAGATTCTCAAAGAGAACTTGGCCTTTCCTTTGAAATCTTATGAACTTAAGAGTATATTGCTTCTACCCACACCTGAGTTCCTGGTGATGAGTCTGTCTAACCTCAAATCGACTGCGCCATTCAAGGACCCGGATCAGAGCCCCGACGCGGCTTACCTTGAGCACGTCAACCCCCAGTGGGTCAGGCTGCTGACCCTGCTTGAGATGAACGTTCGTTACGCGCGCTGTGAGGGCGCCGAGCTTTTCACCCAAGACGGCAGGCGCATTCTGGATTTTCTTTCCGGTTACTGTGTCCACAATCTGGGGCACAACCATCCCGCGATGATTGCGGCCCTGCACGACGAATTGGATCGCAGCGGGCCAGCCATGTTGCAAAGCCACGTTCCGGAGTTGGCAGGCGCCCTGGCAGCCGAACTGTGCCGCCGCGCCGGCGGGCAAATCAACAAAGCTTACTTTTGCAGCTCCGGCAGCGAGGGCGTGGAAACGGTCATCAAGTTTGCGCGCCTGCACACTCGCAGGGCGGGATTGCTCTATTGCCGCGGGGCCTTCCATGGGCTCACGTGCGGTGCCCTGTCGCTGATGGCCGACTCTTCATGGGCGCAGGGATTCGCTCCGCTGCTTCCCGGCGCGGAGAGTGTTTCGTTTGAAAGCCTCGAGGAACTGGAGAGCAAACTGGCGAGCCGAAAGTTTGCTGCTTTCATCGTGGAGCCGGTTCAGTCAGAAGCCGGCATTCGCGTTCCGCAGGGTGATTACCTGCCCGCCGCGCAAACGCTTTGCCGCAAATACGGCACGCTTTTCGTTCTGGACGAAGTGCAGACCGGCCTGCACCGCACGGGGCCCTTTCTGGCGGCGCATCGCTGGCGGCTGGATCCAGACATGGTCGTTCTTGCGAAGGCATTGAGCGGCGGGCTGATTCCCAGCGGCGCGGTACTGATGTCGGACGGCATTTACGAATCCGTGTACAGCTCGCTCGGCCGTGCCATCGTGCACACTTCAACCTACAGTGAAAACGGCTTGGCACTGCGAGCCGGCTTGGCTGCCCTGGAGGTCATGGACGAAGAAGGCCTGGGAACACGCGCCCAGGTACTAGGCAGCCTTCTGCGCCAGAAACTTTCCGACGCCCTCAGCGGGTATGAAATGGTGGCCGCCGTGCGCGGGGCAGGTCTGCTCACCGGCATCGAGTTTCGTGCACCGGAGCGCCTGAAGCTGAAGGTCCCCTTTGAGGCTTTCCGCGCGATTCATGAGGGCATGTTCGGACAAATCGTGGTGATGCAGCTGTTTCGTGAGAAGAACGTGCTCACGCAGATGTGCGGGAATAACTTCATGGTGTTGAAAGCCGCCCCTCCGCTGGTGGTCAGCGAAGAGCAAATTGAGGAGTTCGTAGCTGCGGTGAAGGATGTGGTGGAAATGGTCCACTCCTCGACCACATTCTGGGTAGAGGCGCTCGCGCTGGCCAAGCGAGCCATCAACTTCTGAACTAAAGACGTGACCGTAGAACGTTGCAACAGCAAGGTGGGACTTAAATTTTCAATTTTTCAGGTAACGCGATGCGAATCATCAGCACGGGCACGGCTTTCTCCAAGAATGTCTACCAGCAACAGACGATCACCTCAGCGTTAAAAGCATCCTGGCGGCCATGGGTCCGGGATTCTGCTCCGAACTCTTGCTGTTGCGCTGGTGAACTCGATGCCCGGACTTTTTGATACCGATGTTTTTGTGGTCGGCGGCGGCCCGGCTGGGCTGGCAGCGGCAATCGCTGCCCGGCAACAGGGATTTCGTGTCATGGTCGCCGACTGCGCTTTGCCTCCTATCGACAAGGCGTGCGGCGAAGGTCTCATGCCCGACAGCCTGAATGTCCTCCGCCGGCTGGGCTTGCACCTCGGGCCGGCCGATGGCGGCTCGTTCCGCGGCATCAAGTTTATTGGCCCGAAAGATGCGGTAGCAGCGTCGTTTCCGAGCGGCCTTGGCGTCGGCGTCCGCCGCGTGCTTCTGCACGATATGCTTATCCGGCACGCGGAAGCGCTCGGAGTAGAAACACTCTGGCGGGCTCGCGTTTCTTTCCCTGACAAGCAGACGCTTACGGTCAACGGCTCTCGCATCCGCAGCCGATGGGTGGTCGGGGCGGATGGCCAGAATTCCTGGACGCGCGAATGGGCGCGTTTGTCCCAAGGTAGGGTCCGCAACCAGCGCATCGCAATGCGCCGCCACTTCCGCGTCCACCGCTGGAGCGAGTATGTCGAAATCTACTGGGGCGACGACGCGCAAGCTTACATTACTCCCGTGGGTGCAGACACCATTTGCGTTGCCTTGATTTCGCGGAAACGCATGACCTCATTTGAACACGGCCTCTCCGCGTTTCCTCGACTCGCAGAGCGGCTGGCCGGCGCGACGCCTGAGAGTGACATGCGAGGTGCCTTGAGTCTCTCGCGCCGTTTGCGCCAGGTGTGGCGCGACAACGTGGCCCTGGTGGGTGAAGCCTCAGGATCGGTTGACGCCATTACGGGCGAAGGCCTGGCGCTGTCGTTTCGCCAAGCGCTGGCGCTGGCTCCGGCCCTGGCAGCAGGCGATCTCTCCGCTTACGCTGCAGCCCATCGTCGCGTGAGCCGCTTGCCCGAGTTCATGGCGCGCAGCATGCTGCTGCTGGACTCGAGCTCCGTCCTTCGCCGTCGCACGTTGCGCGCCCTGACACAACAACCTGAGTTATTCGAACAAATGCTTGCGGTCCACGTGGGGGAGCTTTCGCTCAAGGATTTCGCCGCCCGCGGCCTATTCGACTTTGGCCGGCAATTACTGGCGGCGCAGAGACGAAGTTAACGCCGGTTGCGTGTCGCGCACCAAGACCGCCGCTCACCGACAGCACGCAGAGAAAGGGAAACGCTGATCATCATGTCATGTGTTGCTCGTTATCTTTCCATCTCGGTACTCGCGCTCTTTTTGTTCAGCGACACGCTAGACGCCGCGCAATCGCGCACCTTCGAGCTCGACCCTGCGCAGACCACCGTCGCATTCACGCTGGGCGACGTCCTGCACACCGTTCATGGCACCTTCCATCTGAAACAAGGCAAGATCCAATTCGATGACACAACGGGCGAGGCCAGCGGCGAATTGGTGGTAGATGCGCTCAGCGGCGAGAGCGGCAATGCCAGCCGTGACAAGAAAATGCACAAAGAAAACCTGGAAAGCACCAAATACTCGGAGATCACTTTCACACCTCAGCACATCAAGGGCGCTGTGGCTACGAACGGCAAGTCGCAGGTCGATGTCGACGGACTTCTGATGTTGCACGGCCAGTCGCGTCCCTTCACCTTGACGCTGCAAGTTGAACTCCAGGGTGGGGCCGGTTCGGCCGATACTGCTTTCGTTGTACCGTATGAAAAATGGGGCGTAAAAAATCCCAGCACGTTTCTACTGCGGGTCAGCGACAAGGTACAAATCAACGTGCATTCTGTGGGCCGCTTGGCGCCTGCTTCGCCAACGCCCTCCGGGAACTGATCGCATCTCCACCGAGCGGCAGAAGGGGCGGAACAAATTTACCCGCGATTTTTGCAAGGCTTCAGCTTAGAATCGATTCGCGTATCTGCCCATAAGGAGCCTGCCTACACATGAAGGCGAGCCGTGCTGTCTTCCTCATCGGCCTGTTGCTTTACATCGGCAGTTTCTTCCTCATTGCGGTCAAGGAATCCGGGGCGAGTACCAGCGCGTCCGGATACCACGGCTACTGGTGCGCCTACACTACGCTGGTTGGGCCTTGGGGACACAGTGGCCTAGAACTGCTTCGCGAGGACGCTCTCCTGTATTTTGCCATTCTGTTCAGCGGATGGATCAACCCAGTGTTTCTCATCACCGCTGCGATGCTGTGGGCGAAGCCAAAAGGGCGCATTGGCGCCTTTCTGAGGATCGTAGTCGTGCTCCTGATGCCAGCCTGCTGGGTTGTCTTTCATCAATACAACGTAAGCCCGCGCCCCGGCTACTGGCTGTGGACGGCGGCCATGCTGGCAGTACTGTTTTCGACCATGCTGGCCCGGGAAAAGCGCGACGTGAACGTAGCAGCCGTGGCGGCCTGAGCAGGAGTCCGTGTGGCACCGGCACTCTTGCCGGTGCTTGCTTCCCTCGGGAGGATACTTCGGCACAGGCAAGAGTGCCTGTGCCACACAACCCTTGGCGGTCCGCATTGGGTACAAACAACATTGGTTAAAATGAAGAAACCAGCAGGGATACGGCCGCTGTGGCGCTGTCCCAAGTGCGGCAAGAAGTTCGTCACCAGGAACCTCTCGCATTCCTGCCGCATTCACGACCTGGAACCTCTCTTCGCCCGCCGCGATCCCAAGGTGCGTCGCATGTATGGCAAGTTTGTGCGCATGGTGAAAGCTTGCGGACCGGTCATCATCGAGCCTCGCACTAATGAAATCGTCTTCCTGGTTCGCGTGCGCACGATCGCTTTTACACCCTTCAAGTCCTCCGCGCAGTTGCGCCTTGCTTTTCCATGCCCCAGACGGAACCGCCGTTTCGTAAAGACCTTTACCTACTACAGGCGGTTTCACGCGCACTGGATCGAGATCCGCGACACCTCAGAGCTCGATGATCAGGTTCAGGCGTGGATCCAAGAGGCCTATGCGCTGAGCGCTCAGAAGCGGGTTCCCCGCGAGAAACGGTGAACGTGCCGCTCATTTAGCGTAACTTCGCTCTCCTGCCTTCTCAGACTCATTGCTAAGATATCTTCTGCGCTGCCGCTCTAGAATCCGTGACGATAAAGAACGCTAACTCGTCGGTCGTGGAGAGTGACATCCCGGCGCGCCTTGACCGGTTGCCGTGGAGCGGATGGCATTGGCTGGTGGTGACTGCGCTCGGCATCACTTGGGTGCTCGACGGCCTGGAGGTCACTCTGGCCGGCGCGGTTGGCGGCGTGCTCAGGCAATCCGACACTCTTGGTCTCACCGATGCACAGGTGGGCGCGAGCGGCACGGCCTATCTTTTGGGCGCCGTGATTGGCGCTATCTTCTTCGGCTATGCCACGGACCGTCTCGGCCGCAAGCGCCTCTTTACGATCACGCTGCTCGTGTACCTGGTTGCGACAGCGCTCACCGGCCTTTCTTGGAACTTCGTCTCCTATGCTCTGTTTCGCGGCCTCACCGGCGCCGGCATCGGCGGCGAATACTCGGCCATCAACTCCGCTATTGACGAACTCATCCCGGCCCGGGTGCGAGGCCGGGTGGATCTGATTATCAACGCCAGTTTCTGGATCGGCGCTGCGATCGGCGCAGGAGCCACGATTGGGTTGCTCGACACCAGACTCGTTCCCGCAAGCATTGGCTGGAGATTGGCCTTCGGTATCGGCGCGTTGTTGGGGACGATCATCATCTTCCTGCGCCATGCTCTTCCTGAAAGCCCGCGCTGGCTGATGATCCATGGGCGCGAGAGAGAGGCCGAGCAGGTCATTGACCAAATCGAACACAGAGTGACGCAGCACCCGGAATCGCTGCCGCAGCCTCGCGGCTGGATCAGTATTCGTCCCCGCAGCCACACGCCGTTGTCCGAAATGTGGCGCGCGGTCAGTGTGAGGCATCGCCGCCGCTCGTTGCTGAGCTTCGCCTTGATGACTTCGCAGGCTTTTTTCTACAACGCTATCTTCTTCACTTACGCACTGGTGTTGATCTCCTTCTACGGCGTAGCGCCACAGCGAGTCGGTCTGTATCTCTTTCCGTTTGCCCTGGGGAACTTCGTGGGGCCGCTGGTTCTTGGGCGATTCTTTGACACCATCGGACGCAAGCAGATGATCAGCTTCACTTACGCTCTCTCCGGAGTCCTGCTCGCCGTGAGCGGCTGGATGTTCCAGCAAGGGCTGCTCACGGCGCGCACCCAGGCTATCGCATGGACGGTCATCTTCTTTTTTGCGTCGGCCGCCGCCAGCTCGGCCTACCTCACGGTGAGCGAGATCTTTCCCTTGGAGATCCGCGGACTGGCCATTGCACTCTTCTATGCCTCAGGAACTCTGGTCGGCGGAGTGGCTGCGCCGTTCATTTATGGACTGCTGATTCAAACCGGGTCGCGCACCGCCTTGTTGTATGGATACCTGGCCGCCGCCGTGTTGATGATCGCCGCAGCCATCGTGGAAGCAGCGGTTGGCGTCAACGCCGAGCGGAAGGAACTGGAGGAGATCACCGCCCCGCTATCGAGCGCGTCTGCCTAACTTCTATAAGAACGCGGCGTTTTTTCGCGGTGGTGGCGTTTAGAATCTCTGCTATGCGTCTGGCGGGCAAGGTGGCCATCGTCACCGGAGGCGGCAGCGGCATTGGACGTGCCGTTGCCGTGGCGTTTGCGCGTGAAGGCTCGAGCGTCGTGATCTGCGGTCGTCACGCGGTCACGCTTGACTCAGTCGCGAAAGAAATTGGCCCCGCCTGTCTGGCTGTGCCCGCCGACGTCAGCGAGGCTCAAGACGTCAGGAAGCTGGTCAACGCGGCAGTTGAGAAGTTTGAACGCGTGAATATCCTCGTCAACAATGCCGGCGTTTTGGTTCCGGGGACCGCGGAATCGCTCAGCGAAGACCAGTGGGACCAGACGTTCAACATCAATGTGCGCGGCTTGTGGCTGCTGGCCCGAGCCGTCCTGCCGCACATGCGCGCCGCCGGCGGCGGATCGATCATCAACATCGGCTCGGTGCTGAGTTTTCTGGGCGCGCGCAACCGCGTGGCCTATTCGGCTTCGAAGGGAGCGGTGCTGGGCATGACGCGGGCCATGGCGCTTGACCATGCCACGGAAAAGATCCGCGTGAACTGCATTTGTCCGGGCATCGTGGAAACGGAGATGGTCGCCGCCTTCGCCATGGATGAAAACGCCCGCCGCCAGCGCCTGGCCCTCCATCCCGCCGGGCGGTTCGGCCAGCCCCAAGACGTGGCCGGACTCGCGGTTTATCTGGCCAGCGACGAGTCTTCCTGGGTCACGGGTGTGGCCTTTCCTGTGGACGGCGGATACTCGGCAGTGTGACCTAGGACTCTGGAAAGATAGCGCGAATCCAATCTTCCCGTATGCAATCGATGACGGTCTTGCCTTTGCCATCTCGATCGTGCGGCATGGCCCCGGCCCTGAGCAGGATCTGAATGATCTCTCTCTGATGGCTCTTCGATTCTGGAGATCCCGTTCCACCCTTGCCCGTGTTTTGCACGGCCAGGTGCAGAGGACTCGATCCGCTCTTGTTCTTAAGCCGCACTTGGGCGCCACGTTTCAATAATGCATCCACAGCGCTCGAACAGCGCTGGCGCACCGCCCGGTGAAGCGGAGCTACGCCGCTCTTGTCGAGAGCGTTGGGGCTCGCTCCCGCCTCAATCAACAAAGCGATGATTTCAGATTGTGCTTTCGGATCCCAGGTGTGGCCTGTTGGACTGCCATCCGCCGCGTAGTGTAACGGCTCTGCTCCTCTTCGGTTTCGGGCGCTGACGTCGGCACCGCATTCGAGGAGAGCGCGTGAAATCCGGCTGCGATAGCCCGCGGCGGCGGCATGCAGCAGCGTGTCGCCGGCGTACAGGTAGTGCTTGATTTCATGCAAGAAGAAGTCGGTGGCTCCTTGCCTCGTGGCTCCTTCGGCAAGCGACTGTCGCGCCAGCATAGGCGAATGTCGAAGCAGCGCGATCGCCTCGGTTTCGCCTTGGTGAATCATGGCCTGAACGACGGCCAGTAGAGAGCCGTCTTCTGAACGATGATTTGAGCGCTGATTAGCTTTCATGAACGCTCGAACGCGCACAGGCAGGAGTGCCTGTGCCACAGGAGCAAGTGCGACAATATGCCCAAAAGTAAAAGCTCCGCAATGCTCCTGTCACGTCGCAACACCTACTGCAACGGCAACCCGCTATCTTCTTCTTCCTTCTCGTGGAGCACGGCTGCCGAGGCAACTTTGTCTCCGGCTTCCAAAGTCAGCAAACGAACGCCTTGTGTTGACCGGCCGGCTTCGCGGATCTGCTTGGTGTCAATGCGGATGATCTTGCCGAAGTGGCTGATCAGCATGGCTTCGGCGGTCTCATCTACCAGCATGATCGCGACCACGTTACCGTTGCGGGCTGTGGTCTTCACGTTGATCACGCCCTTGCCGCCACGGGACTGCAAGCGGTATTCGTCGACCGGGGTGCGTTTGCCATAGCCGTTTTCGGTCACGCTGAGGATCAAGGTCGGCATCTCTTCGGCGTTCTCTTTGCCGTCGGCTTTCTTCTTTTTGCCGTTGCCGTTCTTCGGGGTGACCGCCACGCCCACCACATAGTCGCCTTTATCGAGGTCCATGCCGCGGACTCCGTATGCCGGGCGGCCCATGGGGCGGACTCCCTCTTCGTCAAAGCGGATGGCCATGCCTTCGTGCGAGGCCAGGAAGACGATCTGGTTGCCGTCGGTCAGGCGGGCTGCGACCAGCTCGTCTTCTTTCTCGATGCCGATGGCGATGATGCCGCGCGACATCACGTTGGAGAAATCCTTCACCGGAGTCTTCTTGACCGTGCCTTTGCGCGTGGCGAAAAAGACGAAGTTGTTTTCGTCTTCCAGGTTGCGAACTTCGAGCAGGGTCTTCACGGTCTCGCCGGGCTGCAACGCTACCAGGTTGCCGATGTGCTTGCCTTTGCCGGCAGCGCCGACGTCGGGCACTTCATACACCTTGAGCCAGTACACGCGCCCCGTGTTGGTGAAGATCAGCAGATAGGAATGCGTGGAAGCCGCGAACAGGTATTCGACAAAATCCTCCTCGCGGGTCTTCATGCCGGTGCGTCCGCTGCCGCCGCGGCGCTGCTGGCGGTACGTGGAGAGCGGCGTGCGCTTGAGATAACCGCTGTGCGAGACAGTCACGATCACCTGCTCGTCGGCAATCAGGTCTTCGAGCGTGATCTCGGTGGATTCATCGGTCAGCTCAGTGCGGCGCTCGTCGCCGAATTGTTCTTTCACTTCTTCCAATTCCTTCACGATCACGCCGCGCAGCTTCTTGTCAGAGGCCAGAATGGATTCGTAGTCGGCGATCTTGCCGCGAATCTCTTCCAGCTCCTTGAGAATCTCTTCGGTCGAGAGCCGCGTCAGGCGATAGAGTTGCAGTTCCAGGATGGCGTCAGCCTGTTTCGCGGTCAGGCGGCCTTCGTTGCCGCCGATGCGCTCGCGCATCTGCTTGTCCACGATCTTGTACTTCGCCGCCAGCAGGTTGTCTTTGGCTTCCTGGCGCGAACTCGACCCGCGGATGATCTTGATCACCGCGTCAAGGTTGTCGAGAGCCATCTTGTAGCCTTCCAAGATGTGCTCGCGCTCGCGCGCCTTCTCCAGCAGGTAAACGGTCCGGCGCCGCACCACCTCGATGCGGTGATCGATGAAATACTGGATGGCCTGCACCAGACCCAGCTCTTTGGGCTGGCCATTGCACACCGCCAGCAGGATCATGCTGAAGCTCTCCTGCATCTGCGTGTGCTTGTAAAGCTGATTCAGGATGATCTGGGCTTCGGCCCCGCGCTTCAACTCGACCACGATGCGCATGCCGTCGCGATCGGATTCGTCGCGAATGTCGCCCACGTCGTCAATCGTTTTGTCATTGACCAGTTGCGCGATCCGTTCGATCAGCTTGGCCTTGTTCACCTGATACGGAATTTCCGTAATCACGATGGCCTTGCGCCCCTGGCTCATGTCCTCAATGCCGGCCTTAGCGCGCATCATGAATCGGCCGCGGCCGGTTTTGTAGGCGTTTTCGATCCCGCCTTTGCCGTAGATGTAAGCGCCGGTGGGGAAGTCCGGACCCTTGACGACTTTCAACACTTCTTTCAGCGTGGTGGCCGGGTTGTTCACCAGCATGATGGAGGCGTCCACAATCTCGGTCAGATTGTGCGGAGGAATTTTTGTGGCCATGCCCACCGCGATTCCATCAGCGCCGTTCACCAGGAGATTGGGGATACGCGTGGGCAGGACAGTAGGCTCGATCGTGGATTCGTCATAGTTGGGCGCGAAATCCACGGTCTCCTTATCGATATCTTCCATCAACGCGCCGGCGATACGCATCAGACGGCATTCGGTGTAACGCATGGCCGCCGGCGGATCGCCATCCACAGAACCAAAGTTTCCCTGGCCGTCCACCAGGCGATAACGCAACGAAAAATCCTGGGCCATGCGCACCAGCGTGTCGTAGATCGCAGCGTCTCCGTGCGGATGGTACTGACCCATGGCCTGGCCTACAACTTTGGCGCACTTGGTGTGCTTCTTGTTGTACTGCAGCCCCATCTCCTGCATGGTGTAGAGGACGCGCCGGTGCACCGGTTTCAAGCCGTCGCGCACGTCGGGCAACGCGCGCCCGATGATCACCGACATCGAGTAGTCGAGATACGAGCGCCGCATCTCCTCTTCAATGTTGATGGGTTGCACGTTGGCGGCGCCTGGCCCACCGGGAGGCAGCCCGCCGTCACCACCGGGTGGCGTCAAAGGCAATTGGGGATTCTGATCATCAGCCATGATTTTTCTCGCGTTCCGGGAAGTTCATAGAGGCACAAAACAAGCATGTCCGGCAGGCCCCGCAAGACCGTCGCAATTGCCGCTAAATGCTTGCATTTACAAGAGTTTATGCGCCAGAAGATTAAAGAGAATTATAGCACAGGCGAGGGGTTTCTGCCGGACGCGAAGCCGCGCAGTTTATCGGTAGTGCTGAGGGTAAAAGTAGTGCTCGAGGTAATAGAGTGCCGCGAAAGCCGCAAACAAAAAGGCGCCTGAAAACGCCAGTGGTCGCGCACTCCGCCAAGGCTTCTTCCAATCCGCGCTAGCGAAAAAAAGCAAGATCATCGGTACCACCGCCACAATGGAGAGCTGAAAAACGTGCGCCAACGCGCCTTCGTCCGGCAACGGCGGTTGAGTGTAGCCGATCAAGACCGTCAGGAATGCGATCAAAGACAGAATGAGCATGACCCGGCCACTGATGCGGTTGACGTGCTGTCCAGTCATACGATGCTATTACGGCAGCTTTACAGTGATTCCGCGATCATCGTTGGCCTTGAGGGTTGCTGCTGAGTCCAAGTCGGCCAGCGGCACTTTCTTGACCACGGGGCCGGAGATGTCGTAAAGCGTCTGCCCCATGATGGCGTAGTTCTTGGTCTCGAGCTGGCGCCCATCTTTGAAGATGAACACCGTGGACGGCGAATTGTCCGGCTCGGGCGCCTTGGCGGTTTCAGGGGACTTCGCTGCCGATGCGGAACGTGACGCTATGAGATCGTGGGCGTCCTGCCGGCCGCGCTGCTCCTGGACCAGGGCATCACGAGCGCCCTGCATATACGCCTGGCGCAAAGCATCTTCGCTGCCGGCCACCGCCGCATCTTGCTCGGCGGACCCAGGGTCGACCTGTTGGTCTACCGCGGGGTCGGCAATTGAGGGATACATGGAAGTGTCGTAGCCCGCCCCATAAACCGGGTAAGCCGGATAAAAGACTGGGACCTGCGGCACAAGCTGACCACGATTACGCCCAAAACGCCGAAAGCGGGGATTTATAGGAGTAACCGTGCGCACCGGGAAGGTGGTGAAGGTGCGCCCATGGAAATTGGGGAACGGACGTACGACGAACGGAAACCCCTGCGGCGAAGTTGCACCCGCCGGGATCGGGGTGTGCTGCTGATTGTTCAGCGTGGGTGAAAGCGCGGAAGCGGGCACGCCGGTGCTGGAAATCTGCGCGATTGCCGGCTGCATAACAAACCCCAGGGACACGAAAAACGCCGCAACTCTTAACATGGGACACCTGCCGACTCTACCTATATGATACTCGCGGTCGGCCTCTAGATGCCATTTTTGATCCAGAGGCTAAGGGTACCTAGAGCTAGAACGGCCCTGAGCAGGAATCCTGCGGTCAAAACCGCCTTGACCGGCTTCCGCAAATCGGTCTCCAGGACGTCGGCGGCGATACCGCCCACAAACACAAAGGCAAAACTGAGTCCCAGAGCGCCAACCCACATGCGGTCGGCAAGAACCAGAGCAAAGAGCAACACGGTAGCGAAGGCGGTTACCAGGGGAGCGGTATTTCCGAAGTAGCGCGCCCTTTTCCAGGTTCCGTAGAACATGAGTGCCAGCGCGAACATGCCCGGCAAAACATAGCCGTCCATAAACACAAACGCCATGCTTGGCAGCAATGCCCGGCTGGCATGCGGATGCAACCAGGCGCGCGGGCCGTGCGTCCAGCTTCCCATCCACCAAGTAATGGCCGCGTACACCACAAGGGCCACACCGCATGCGCCCAGACAAACGATGAGCACATTGCGACGGCGTTCCGGCGCCAGATAAAACATGAAGACAAAGGCCAGCAACACCAGGGTGGCTGACCACAGCGCCGTCGCCAGAGCAAAGCCGATGGAAAGTCCCAGGATGAAGACCCGGGGCACCCACTTGTGAGGCGGAGCGTAAAGCGTATGCGCGACGCCGATGGCGGTATAGACCAGGCCGAAGATGCTCCAGGCAAGAATGATTTCCGGGCCGATGTTGCTGGCGACCATCAACATGGGGGGCGACGAACAGAAAAGCGCCAGCGCCACATATCCGCCGGAATCGTCAAACAGGCGCCGCGCCACCCACCACAGCGCTCCGCCTAGCCACACGCCAAAGATCACAAACGGCAAGCGGAATAGCCATGGTCGCGGAATCGCTAAAGATCCACGCCACGATTCCGGCGCCGCTGCACGCACAGCTCGCATGAGATACACCGGCACCGAGGCGACCAGGCTGGTGAACGGAGAGTTGACGCGGTATTCCACGCCTGCCTCACGCGAGATTCCGGAAGCGATGTAGTTGTACTCGAGCGGCGACAGATTACGCCTCGCAGCCACCCAGAGGCCTTGTGCCAGAAAAGCCAGCAACATGAGACCGGCAACAATCTGCGGCCGGCCGATCCTGAACTCTTTGGCTGCTTGAAGCATGAAATTTCATTTGTATCACGCGCTCTGGCGGTAGCGGGTCATTTCAAAATGAAAATGGCCCGCTGCAGAGTATCAGCGTCGAGCGATCCGGGCGCGCCGGGATCGCGGGTCCCGCCCGGCGGGACAGACAGTCATCGCGGTAGCGATGAACCCGCGTCTCAGGCCGTGAGCCATCGTCGATGAAATCGCCTTCTGCAGGATGGTGAACGCCGGGCTGCTTCGTGGCAACCCTGTTTCTCTGCTAGAGTTCTCTTGACACTTCGGGCATTCAAGGCCAAGGAGAAGAATGGAACCAGAACCGGCGCAGATCGTCCCTCCATCGAAGCTCCATTTCATTTTTAGGAATGAACGCGGCTTGCGCGCCGGATGGCGTTTGCTGATTTTCGTCGCCATGCTCGTTGGATTCGGTTTCCTCTCGGGCTGGGTCGTGTCACGGCTTCGGGGCGGGCGGCAACGACCGCAAAGCGCGGGTGGCGACCCGTTGCAACTGCTGGCAATCGAGGCTTTTCTCTTTCTGGTTGTCCTCTTCTTCACGTGGGTGATGAGCCGGCTGGAGCGGCGGCAGATGGGCGTTTACGGTCTGCCCCTCCAGCGCTCGCTCTTGAAAAGCTTCGTGACCGGATGGGTCTTCTGGGGGTTCCTCCCTCTCACACTGCTTCTCCTGGCGATGCGCGGCTTGCAGGTTTTTTATTTCGGAAACGTCGCGTTGCACGGCGCTGAGATTTTTCGCTATGCCTTGGTGTGGGGCGTAATGTTTCTGTTTGTGGGCCTGTTCGAAGAGTACTTCACGCGCGGCTACATGCTTTACACCCTGGCTGATGGCCTTGGCTTCTGGCCCGCAGTCATCTTGCTGGCGCTTCTCTTCGGCTACGGGCACATGGGCAACCCCGGAGAATCGCGCATCGGCATTGTTGACGTGTGCCTGTTTGCCGTCTTCGCTTCGGTCACGTTGCGGCTCACCGGGAACCTTTGGCTGGCGGTCGGGGCCCATGCGGGCTGGGACTGGGGCGAGTCTTTCTTCTATGGCGTGAACGACAGCGGCACGACAGCGGTTGGTCATCTTCTCAATTCCCACGCGCAGGGACCCGCCTGGCTCAGCGGAGGTACGGTGGGCCCTGAGGGCAGCGTTCTGAGTTCGTTGTTGCTGGTGCTGATGACCGCTGCGTTCGTTGCTATTTACCGCCCGCGCCGTCCGCGGCCGGTCATTGTTACCGTTACCGCCGAGGACAATCCGACAGCACTTCCGCCTTTATGAGGTTCGCAGCTGTGCTTCAGGAGTTGCTGCTTTCTTACCGAATAGCGCGCGCAGGACGCGCCAAGCTTTTCTCAGAATGTACCAGCAGAGCGCTGCCAACAGAAGCACCGTGACAATCCACAGCAGTAGCACGGGCACGTTGATCACCAGCCAAATCAAGAAGTCGCCCAGGCTCGCTAGAGAATCCTGCAAGTCGTGGACCGCGGACCGGGCCGTCGCGCCAGGCGTCCAGCGCGTTGGGGAAGCTTCCGAGAAGAGCCGGATGCTGACCTCTGCCATGTCGATCTGGTCTTTCAGGTGACGGAACTCGGCGTCGCCACTCTCAATCTCACCTCTGACTTCATCCAGCTCTTTGGTCACCGCCAGAACGTCCGGCACGGTGTGCGCTTTCTTCATGATCTCCAGAAACTGCTGTTCCTGGGCGCGCATATTGCGCAAACGGGCTTCACGATCGATGTATTGCTTGGAAACATCGGCCGCGGAGACGCTGTCCTCCCGCACGCGGACCGCCAGATCGCGCAGCTTGGCGCGGACTTCATCGAAGCGCGCGCTGGGCACGCGCAACTTGATTTCTGCTGAGTTCTCCTGCAGTGTTGAAGATTCGAGAAATCCTCCCTCGGCCGCAGCCAGGCCTTCGATCTTCTTTTGCGTCTCCGCGCAATTTGTCACCTGCAGCGCTAGCTCCGCTTTGTGGATGATCTTGGGCGCGTCGGCCTGCACGCTCTCGTCGGCCGTGAGTTCGGCGCTTATCGGCTCGCTCACGCGCGACTCGTAACTGTACCCACTCAGCCGGGCAACCTTCTTCCCGCCAGGGAGGGAGTAGGGAAGAACAGCAAAAACCAACAACAGCACAAACACCACTACGCCCAATCCGAAGCCCTTCCACAGTGCCGAGTTCTTGAGCGGAAGAATCTGGTTAAGCTTGGAGGAATTCATGGTTTTTCCCTCTTCACAGCCGTGTTCACTGGATTGCTGCTACATAGAATGCGCTTGAGACACGATCTTGCTCAAGAAAAAAGGCAGGCCGTTCGAGGCCTGCCTGTAGTCAAGGATTCGACAAATCTAGATGTCGAGGTTCTTCACATCCAGCGCGTTCTCTTCGATGAACTTGCGCCGCGCTTCCACGTCTTCACCCATCAGGGTGGTAAAGATCGATTCGCACGCTTCGATGTCTTCCGCTTTCACCGCCAGCAGGGTGCGGCGCTCCGGGTCCATGGTGGTCTGCCAGAGCTGTTCGGAACTCATCTCGCCCAGGCCTTTGTAGCGCTGGACGCTGTAGTCTTTCTTGCCTTCCGCCAGCACGTACTCGAACAGATCACGTGGCGTCTGTTTTTCCACGACCTCGGCTTCGGCTTTGGTCCGGCGCACCGGGGCCTTGGATGATTTCTTGGCGGCCTTCTCCAGGTCCTCGCGCTCGGCATCGCTCAAATCGGAAGCGGCGTCGCCGTTTCCGGTCTTGGCCGAGAGCTCCACCACGAACGGCGGTTCCATGAACTGCTCGATCTGCTTGAACTTGGAGAGCATCTGGCGGAACTCCGGCGTGGAGGCCAGGCCCCAGTTAATCTGGCGCTCGGCGCCTTGCGCGTCCGTGAAACTCACGCCCCAGAGGTTGTGCTCTTCGTCAAAATACGCGGCAACGCTCTTGAGTTGCTGCTCTTTGGCCAGCTTGTTCAGGTCGCGCTCAAGTTTCTCGATCTTCTTGGGCGGATGCTTCTTGTCGCCCTCGAAATCGGCGCGCTGCGCCAGGCCGAGCCGCGGCAGCAACGCCGCAATCTTTTCGTTGCGCAAGCGCTTGTCGACTTTGTCAAAGAAGCCGAGATACTCGTTGAGCGTGGTCATGAACTTGGCCAGGTTGGCGCCTTCGAGTTTGGCCGCGCCTTCGCCGTAGCGGATGATCATGCCTTCGGCAGCGCGCTTCACCATCACCCGCACGAATTCACGATCGTCTTTGATGTACTGCTGCGTCTTGCCCTTCTTGATGCCGTACAGCGGCGGCTGGGCGATGAAGACGTTGCCGCGCTTGATCAGCTCGTTCATGTGGCGGAAAAAGAACGTCAGCAACAGGGTGCGGATGTGCGAGCCGTCCACGTCGGCGTCCGTCATCAGAATGACTTTGCCGTAGCGCAGCCGCGCCGGGTCGAAATCTTCTTTGCCGATGCCGGTCCCGAGAGCGGTGATCATGGCGCGGATCTCTTCGTGGCTCAGCATCTTGTCGTAGCGGGCTTTCTCTACGTTCAGGATCTTGCCCTTCAACGGCAGGATGGCTTGGAAGCGCCGGTCGCGGCCCTGCTTGGCGGTACCGCCTGCGGATTCACCCTCGACCAGGAACAGCTCGCAGCGATTGGGATCGCGCTCCGAACAGTCAGCCAGCTTGCCGGGCAGGCCGCCGCCATCGAGCGCTCCTTTGCGCCGCGTGAGGTCGCGGGCTTTGCGCGCGGCTTCGCGGGCCCGCGCTGCTTCGACCGCCTTGTTGATGATCTTGCGGGCCACCGTCTGGTTCGTTTCGAAGAACCCTCCCAGGCGCTCGTTGACGAAGGCCTGCACCACGCCGGCGATGTCGGAATTCAGCTTGCCTTTGGTCTGGCCTTCGAACTGCGGCTGGGGAAGTTTCACACTGACCACGGCTACGAGGCCTTCGCGCACGTCGTCACCGGTCAAGTTCTCTTTTACATCTTTGAACAGGCCGAGTTGCTGGCCGGCGTAGTTGATGGTGCGCGTGAGCGCGGTGCGGAAGCCGGAAAGGTGCGATCCGCCGTCCACCGTGTTGATGTTATTGGCGAAGCTGAAGACGGTTTCCGAATAACCGTCGTTGTACTGGAGCGCGATCTCCATGTTCACGCCTTCGCGGTCAGCTTCCATGTAGATCGGCTTGTCGTGCAGCACGGACTTGCCGCGGTTCAGATGCTTGATGAACTCCGCGATCCCGCCGTTGTATTTGAACTCCAGGGCCTTGGCTTCGCCGGTCTTGGGATCGGTCTGCCGCTCGTCCGTAAGCGTGATCTCCAGGCCCTTGTTCAGGAACGCCAGCTCGCGCAGGCGCTGCGCCAGCGTGTCGAAGTTGTACTCGGTGGTGGTGAAGATTTTCTTGTCGGGCAGGAAGTGGACCTTGGTCCCGCGCTTCTTGGTGGTGCCCGTCTTCTTGAGCTTGGTCTGCGGCTCGCCTTTGGAGTAGCTTTGCTCCCAGACGTGGCCTTCGCGCCAGATCTCCACGTCAAGCTGGTGACTGAGCGCGTTCACCACCGACACGCCGACGCCGTGCAGGCCGCCGGAAACTTTGTACGTCGAGGTATCGAACTTACCGCCGGCGTGCAGCTTGGTCAACACCACTTGCGGCGCCGGAACTTTTTCGCCGTCCACCACCATGTCATCCACCGGGATGCCGCGACCGTCGTCGATCACGGTGATGGAATTGTCGATGTGAATCGTGACTTCAATCTTCGTTGCGAAGCCGGCCAGCGCTTCGTCGACTGAATTGTCGACGACTTCGTAGACCAGGTGGTGCAGGCCCATCTCGCCGTTGGAGCCGATATACATCGCGGGGCGCAGACGTACCGCTTCCATCCCGCCCAGAACCTTGATGTCCTCCGCGGTGTACTCGCCGTTGCCGTTTCCGGCCGTGGCTCTCTTGGCCTTCTCTTGTTCTTTTTCTTTCGCTTTGGCTGCGGCTTGAGGTTCTTTCGTGGCCACTGGAACTCCTGTTGGAAATGGCGCAAACCTGGGTTTTTCCGGGGTTGAATTTGAAAGTCCTCAAAGGGACTCAAGTTACTTAGATTTCAATCGTTTACGGATTCTGCGCCAACTCATAATTGTATCACAAGGAGAGCTGTCGGGGGGGGGACATGGAAGGGCTGCGGTTGGAGCCGGCATATTACTGGCATATTACTATTACTAAAGTGCCACTTGTCCCAAAAAGTCGCTAAAAGGCGCTTGCAAGCGCTTACGGAAACTGTATACTTCGCTCGCCCTTTGGGCGTACCACCAATCCCCATCTGTTGCTGGAAACAAAGGAGCCTTCCCCATGAAAACGCTACTCCGTTCGGCCATTCTCGCATTGCTGGTGTTTGCAACCTATGCGGCCTTCTCGACTGCGAGCAACCAGTTGCTCGCTCACCAAGGACCGCCTCCAGGGCCAAACGTTCCTTGTGCTACTTGCACCAGATAGGGGGCTCCAAGGTATCTCCATCATTCGTAAGTAGCTCGTAACGAATGGGTTGGATCTGCTCCCAATTACTAGTTAGTTAATTGTACTTTAGTGCGCCACAGATGCTTGCTGGCATCTGGAGGAAGGGGTATGCTTTCGCACCTTGGAAGGTGCGCCAATGACAGTCCAATCCTTTGAGCGGATCTCCGTTGGTTTGTCTCTGACCACAGCATTTGCGCAGGCCGCGCTGGCCGGCATGCTGCTTAAGCGCAAAACTCGGTCGGATTTCCCGGTCTTTCTGTCGTTTAACGCCGCTGCCGCTCTTACGAGTTTCGTTCTTGCCAGCTACGTTGCAGTATCTGGGAGTTCCTCAGCCCGCTACTTTTGGCTCTACTGGGGACTGAATACTCTGATCATGATTCTCGGGTTTGGTGTCCTTTACGAGATTCTGAAAGCCGGGTTGAAGCCGTACCCTGGGCTTATCGACTTGGGAAAACTGTTGTTCCGATGGGCCGCGCTCTTCCTGCTGGTCGCTGGCGGTTTGGCAGCCTTCGCCACAGTAGGCCCGACAACCGCTAAATGCCTCGCAGCGGTCCAACTGCTGGATAGAAGCCTGTTGATGATGCAGTGCGGATTGCTTTTCCTCTTTTTCCTGCTCGAACGGCGTCTTTCGCTCTCTTGGCGTAGCTACCCAGTGAGCCTGGCTCTCGGATTCGGAATCACCGCTGCACTCGATCTCACATTCTCGTTTTTGAGGGCCCGGTTCCCAGGCTGGTGGGGCCCGATTGCGATTTCAGATAACGCTTCTGGCTTGCTTATTGTTGCGTTCTGGATTACCTGCTTCGCGGTGCGTGAGCCGTCACGAAAGAGTGTGCTGGAGTCTCCCAACAAACTGATCTTCCAAAGGTGGAACGAAACTCTCATCGCTCACGGCTATGGAAGTACGATGGTGGCAACGGCCAACGCTATGGATTCCTCCTTCCTCCCCGGTATCGAAAAGACGGTGGACCGCATCCTGGCGCGGAAGGTAGTGAACTGATCAGGACGTTGCAAGAAAAAAATCAGGCCGGACGTTTTGTCCGGCCTTTTGATTTTTTGGAACTAGCCGCGCGGGTTCGCTGAGTCTGCTCATATCCTCATCGGCATCACGATGTACCGGTACTTATATTCGCTGTCAGCAGCTTCATCGGGGCGTAATTGGCCCGCCGACTGCGCGTCTTTGAACTCGAAGCGCACGTCCCCGGCGCCCACCACTTTCAGGAATTCGAGCAGATACTGCGAGTTGAAACCGATGGCCATCGCGTCACCGTTATAGGCGGTCTCAATCGAGTCTTCGGATTCGCCCGTCTCCGTATTCGACGATGAAACCTTCAGCTCGTTCTTCTCCAGACGCATGCGGATGGCGTTGGAACGCTCGTCGGCAAACTGGGCCACCCGCTGAATGGCCGCGGAGAGTTCATCGCAATGCACGGTCACGGACTTGTTGTTATCGCGCGGGAGCACGGCTTCGTAATTCGGAAATTGCCCGGTGAGCTGGCGCGAGGTCAACAGGCGGCCGCCGACGCGGAAGAACAGCGTCGACTCATCCTTGGCAAAATCGAGGGTTGGCGCATCGCTCACGCTCAGCAGCGTGCTCAACTCGGCCATGGCTTTCTTGGGAACCAGCACGCGCATCTCACCGCTGACGGCAAGCTTGGAGTTGCTGTGCTCGATGTGGGCCAGGCGGTGACCGTCCGTGGCCACCATGGTCAGCGATTCAGGCTTCAGAACCAGCAGGGCGCCGTTCAGTGTGTAACGGGATTCTTCATTGGAGATGGCAAAGATCGTCTTGGCGATCAGGTTGCGCAAGACAAGCGCGGGGATCTGGATCGCGGATTCGGCGGGGAACACGGGCAGCGCCGGAAAATTCGCGCGGGCCATGCCCACCATCTTGGTATTCGACCGGCCGCTACGGATCTGTACCCAGTGGTTTTCGAGCAGCTTGATACTGATATCGCCTTCGCCCAGCAGCCTCACGTAGTCGTAGAGCTTGCGCGCCGGAATCGTACAGGCACCTTCCTTCTTGACCTTGGCCGGCGCGGCGGTACGCAGGCTCAGATCAAGGTCGGTGGCGGTAATCGCCAGCCTGTCGCCCGTGGCTTCAAAAAGGAAATTGGAAAGGATCGGGATCGTGGTCTTGCGCTCCACCACTCCCTGGGTGGCTGTAAGTTCCTTCAACAGATCAGACTTGCTGACTGTAATTTCCATCGTCGCTCCCGCTTCCGTGCCTGCGGAGGAAGGCATAATCCAAGCCCCCTAATCATAACGTTACTGACTAAGATCAAAAACTAATATATACAGTAGTAAAAGCAGATGCCTGCGGAAAAGTGGGAAACGAGTCTAAGTGGCTGGCAGAGACTTGGTTTCTCTTGTCCGCGTCCAGTGTAACCCGATTCCCGAAGTCTGAGAAATGTTCTGCATCGCGTGATCGGACTCAGTATTTTCTTCAGGTCTTGCACAGCTTGCACAAGTCATCCACAGAGATTCCCTCCGGCAATTCTGTTTTCATGGTCGAGGGTTCGGTGGGTCCGGTTTCCGCCGGCCGGCTAGTTGTTCAGCGTCTCTGTAATTTTTGTCAGCAGACGGCTCAGGTCCTTATCGGACTGCCGTTGTTGCTCGATCTTGGCAATCGAGTGCATGACGGTGGTGTGGTGCTTGCCTCCGAACTGACGGCCGATCTCAGGCAGCGAAGCTTCCGTCATCTGTTTAGCCAGATACATAGCGACCTGACGCGGAAAAACGATGGCCCGGGAATTGCTTTTCGCTTTGATCTCCGTCGTGCGCAGGCCAAATTGCTCGGCGACGGCTTTCTGGATGCTGTCGATGGTAATCCGGCGCGCCTGGGAATCGATAAAGTTCTTCAGCACCTGCTGGGCGGTCACCAGACTGATCTCAGCTCCAGTCAGCGAGCAATATGCAATCAGCCGGATCAGAGCGCCTTCCAACTCGCGCACGTTGGTGCGGACGTTGGATGCAATATAGAGCGCCAGATCCGTAGCCAGGACAACTTTCTCCGACTCCGCTTTCTTCTGCAGGATGGCGACTTTGGTCTCGAGGTCCGGCGGCTGAATGTCTGCGATCAGCCCCCATTCAAAACGCGAACGCAGGCGATCTTCCACTTCGGCCAGCTCCTTCGGCGGACGGTCGCTGGCGATCACGATCTGCTTCATGGACTCATGCAGGGCGTTGAAGGTGTGGAAAAACTCTTCCTGGGTGCGTTCTTTCTGGGCCAGGAACTGGATATCGTCGATCAACAGCACGTCCACGTTGCGAAACTTGTCCCGGAAGCTGGTCATCCGGTCATACCGCAGGGAGTTGATCATCTCGTTGGTGAACTTCTCGCTCGACACATAGCAGATCGCGGCGTGCGGTTGGCGCCGCTTGACCTCATGGCCAATGGCTTGCATCAAGTGAGTCTTCCCCATGCCCACGCCGCCGTACAGAAAGAGCGGGTTGTAGGCCTTCGAAGGACGCTCGGCCACGGCCTGCGCCGCTGCGTGCGCGAATTGGTTGCCGGTGCCGATCACGAACCCGTCAAACGTATAGCGCGAGTTGAGCTGCGCGGCGGAATCCCAATCAAAGCGCTGCTGGCGGGCCCCGGCGGCCGGACCAGTGGGAACCGCAGGCACCGAGACCGGAGCAAAACCGCCGTCGGCGCGCAAGGGCGGGACACTAGGATCCTCTTCCGCTGTCACGAACTTGACTTCTTCGAATTCCGGAACCAGTGTGTCCATGGCTTCCTGGATCTGGTCGCCGAACCTTTCTTCAATGTGATGGAACTCGGGCGTCGGTACCCGGACAAAGATCACCTTGCCGGTGGCGTGGCTAAAGCGCGTGGGTTTGAGCCAGGTGTCGTAGGAGTGGCGGCTGATCTTTTTTTCCAGCGCTCCGAGGATTCGGAGCCACGGGTTCATAGTTGCGGTAGCGGTCGCAGTCGATAAAGGCATTCTGAAGTTGGTTCCTATTGCGAGCCGGCTGGGGCCACGCGATTACGATCCATCACTCAACGGAGACTAGGTCTTGCTCGGCACGGGCGCTGCAGAGCACTTGAACATTTCGTTGTGCAACAAAAGCTCTAATCGGCTGGAGGGCATACTAGCACGAACATTCTTCCCACGGAACGCGAAGAAAAAAATTTTTTGCAGCAAATTATTTTTCGCAACGCCCACAACAAATTTCTGTCAAGTGATTAATTTGTAACTGCCACAAGAGCGGTGCAACGGCCCAACCGTCAAAATTTTCTCTCGAACTTCCCGGCAAGATAATTTCATGCTGGCCACGCTCCACATTTTCGGGAACGGGGGGAAATTCATTGCCGCCGACGGCGACGAAGGAATGGATGACTTCGGATGGATGCTTACGGCGTATTCCTACGCGCCCGGGTCTGTGCCCTCGCCCAGGAGTTCTATGATCCGATCCAAGAGGAGACCTGGATCCAACGGCTTTCGCAAGACCTCGAATGAGTATCCTTTCCCTTTAAGGTCATCGCTCATCCGTGAGAATTCCGGTTCGGCAGTATGCCCCGAAAAGAAGAGTAAAAAGCAATCAGGGCAATGGCGCTTGATCAGCGCGCCGGCCTCAAAACCGTTCATGCCTGGCATCATGACATCCGAGAGCAGGAGATCGGGGCGGAATTCCTGCGCTTGCGCGACGGCCTGGCTCGCTGAGTGCGCGCTTTGAGTCGTATAACCGTATACCTCAAGGATCAGGCGAAGCGCTTCCGCAATGAATTCGTCATCATCAACTACGAGAATCTTGCGTTTCAAATCAAGGCTCCCCGGCGCAGAGGGCTCCCGGACGCTTTAAGCATTGCACAGCGGGGTAGTTCCACTCTGTTGGATAGCCGACACAACAAACCATGCCGCGGCCGGCGAAAAACGCACGTCTCGCCAGGCGTCATCGAGAGCGCTCAAATCTGTTTAACAACCACTCTGATTTCCTTCAGCATCGAACTTGGAATGGGTCCGAAAACGCGGAAAGAGTCGAAAGGAAGCGCCGCCAAACAATCTCGCCCTGAACCGGCGGTGACCAACCTGATCCTCAATGCGATACCTGCGAACGAGTATCAACTGATCCAGACGAGCCTCGAGCCGGTGACAATGGACTGGCATGTTGCTCTGCACAACGCCAAGGAACCCATCGAATTTGGATACTTCCCCAATGGGGGCGTTATCTCTCTGGTGGTTCCCATGGCCGATGGCCGATCGGCAGAAGTCGGAATGGTGGGGAGAGAAGGATTTGTCGGCGCGGTCTTGGCGGGCGGTTTGGACCGAAGCCCTCATCAGGCTTTAGTGCAAGCATCTTCCACCGCAATGCGGATTCGAGCATCTCTGCTTCAGAAAATTCTTCCCTCGATACCCCAACTGTGGACTCTTTTGACTCGCTATGCCATCGTGCAGGGGATGCAACTGGCACAGACGGCGGCTTGCAATCGCCTGCACAACCTCGAGCAGCGCCTGGCGCGGTGGCTTCTGATGAGCCATGACAGAGTCAGGTCGCAAGTGCTTCCCTACACGCAGGATCTGCTGGCCATCGTGCTCGGCACGGACCGGCCCAGTGTATCCGTTGCTGTCGGAATCCTGCAGAAAAAGGGATGTATCAAGCAAAAGCGCGGCGTCATCAATATCGTTGACCGGACCAAACTGAAGGTGTCCACTTGCGAGTGCTATGGAGTAATCCAGGCGTTCAATCGCGAACTCGATCCCGAATTGCTGTAACACGGAACGGCATGACGCCGCTCGTGTGACGCTGCCCGGCGCTGTGCTACAACTGCACCCCTACGGACGTTGGCCGCAACTGGCGTGAAACGCCCGCATTCCTTTATACTTTTTATTTGCCCTGCGCAACAGATTCCGAGTAGGAGTTCCAGAGCCCAATGCCCAAGCGCACGTTTCAGCCCAACCGTCGCCGTCGCTCCAAGACGCACGGGTTTCGCACGCGTATGAAAACCAAGAGCGGAAGGGCCGTACTTTCCCGCCGCCGCGCCCGGGGGCGCAAGCGCGTCTCCGTGAAGCCCGGCTTCCGGGAATAGCCTTTCTGGCGGGATGCACAGGCTGTGATCCAGGCCGGGCCAGCGCCGGGCAAGTTCCCGAAGTCTTCACGACTGCTGAAGCATGCGGACTTTCAAGCGGTATACGAGCTGGGGAAGAAGCATTTTTCCGGGAACGTGACGGCGTTCTACCGCGAGCGCAAGGACTCAGGCGGCCCGCGCATCGGCTTGGCCGTGGGCAAGGTACTCGGCGGCGCGGTTCAACGGAACCGCATTCGCCGGCGCTTGCGGGCGGTGGTCGGGCGGCGGCTGGGTTTGATGGCGCGCCCGCTGGATGTGGTCATGCATCCCCGCAAGTCGGTTTTGGATCTGGAGTTCTCCAGGCTGGACGCGGAGATCGAGCGCTTGTTCTCCAGCCTCCAGAAAGGAAAGACGCGATGAAGTCGGCGGCCACGGCCATTCTGAGATTTTACAAGGGCCTGGTTTCACCATTGCTCCCGCCCGCATGCCGCTACGTTCCGACATGCTCCGAATACGCGGCGGAAGCGGTGGTCCGTCACGGATTCTGGCACGGCGCTGCCCTGGCCGCGTGGCGCGTGCTGCGCTGCAATCCTTTTGCGCAAGGCGGCTATGACCCTGTGCCGAAAGACTAACTGAGAAACGAAACCCTTGACCGAGTACAAAAACCCCCAGAGCGATCCCGGATCACAGCAACGCCTGCTGGTGGCGCTGTTGCTGATGTTCGCCATGGTTTTGGCCGTGCAGTATTTCATGCCAAAACCCCCGCCGCAGCCGGAGCCAGCGAAGCCGGCAGGCCAGGGACAAAGTCAGCCACAGCAAGGTGTGCCCTCCACGGCTGCACCCACTCCCCAATCTGCGACCCCAGCGCCTGCCAAAGCTGCGGTCAAACAAGCGGCCACCGAGACTGAAACCATCCTCGAGAACGACTACTACAAAGTGGTCTTGACCAATCGCGGAGGAGTCGCCAAGTCGTGGGTACTGAAAAAGTTCAAGGACAACAAGGGCAACCCTCTGGATCTGGTGAACCCTGCCACCGCAGCGCAACTGGGATATCCACTCTCGTTTTTTACCTACGACAAAAATCTTGAAAAGAAATTGAACGAAAGCCTCTATGTGGTCGTAGCGGCAGGCAGCGCCGTGAGGTTCGAATTTTCTGACGGCGATACCGTGGCCCGCAAAACGTTCCGCGTGGACAAGATGTATGTCTTGGGTGCAGAGACGGAAGTCATCCACCAGAGCCAGCGCGTGGCGGCGTTTCCGCAGTGGCCCAGCGGTCTCGGTGATTTGAGCGAGGCCCGGAGCTATGCCAATGCCAGGATCGATTGGCAGCGCGATGGAAGCATTGAGCACAAGAGCGCGGTCTCAGGCTGGTTCTTGACCGGCAAGAAATGGATCGCGGATGGCGAGACCTTCCACGGCGTGTTCGAGTGGGCGGCCGCGGCCGACCAGTACTTTGCTGCGGCCTTCATGCCTGAGGATCCCAAGGACGCGGTTGTGGTCTCGCTCAACAATCCTTTCGAGATTCCCAAAGACCCCAACAAGCCCAATGACGCGAAAGACAAAGTGAATGTCCTGGGTGTGGCCGTAGGCAGCGTCCAGGGTCCGACGCGGGTGCGCGTTTTCGCAGGCCCCAAGACCGTAGATGTGCTGGAGAGCACACTGGCCCAGCCCCGCGGCCCGGACTTGCGCGGCATGACGGACTTCGGCACTTTCGGTTTCATTGCCCGTCCGCTCTTTCTCTGGCTGCGCTGGACGTACCAGCACTGGATCCCCAACTGGGGATGGGCCATCGCGTTCCTCACCGTGGTGATCACCATGGTGTTGCTGCCGCTGCGCATTTCCAGCATGAAGTCGTCGCTGAAGATGCAGAAGATCCAGCCGCAGATCAAAGCCATCCAGGAAAAATACAAACGGTACAGCATTACCGATCCGCGCAAAGCGGAGATGCACAAGGAAATGCAAGAGCTGCAGAAGCGCGAAGGCGTCAACCCTCTGGGTGGCTGCCTGCCCATGTTGCTGCAGATGCCATTTCTGCTGGCGTTCTACTCCATGCTGGCCAACGCCATTGAACTGCGCCACGCCAGCTGGCTGTGGATCAGAGATCTGTCGGCTCCGGATCCCTATCACATTCTGCCCGTCATCATCGTGATTACCATGTATCTCTCCACCAAGAGCATGCCGCAAGGCGGCATGGACCCGGCGCAGCAAAAGATCATGAACCTGATGGGCCCGGCCATGATTGGCTACATGAGCTGGTTTTTTGCCGCCGGCATGTGCGTCTATTGGGCCATCAGCAACTTGCTGGGATATGTGCAGCAGGTGGCCATCAATCGCTCTGAACTGGGACGGGAAGTGCGCAAGAACCTGGAGAAACGGGCTGCGCGCAAAAGCAAAAAATGAGTGCGGCGGGCTCGAGCCCGCGCCTTGGGGACGACCACATGCTTCAGGACAAAGTTGCGAGCGCCAAGAGAATCGATTCGCTGCTGAAGACCATCATTGCTTCCGGCGGATTCAAGCTGAAGTACCGCATCACAGTGAACCCGCCCGTAGCCCCGGGACAGGAACTCTCCACGCCGGAGATCCTGGTGGAGCTGGCCGGCCCGGACAGCGATTTGGTGCTGGAACGTAGCGCGGAACTGCTGCGCTCGCTGGAAGTCATCGTCCATGAAGTGTTGCGCGCCCATTCCGAGGAGCACGACAAGATCGCCTTCGACTGCAAGGGCTATCGCGCCGCGCGCCAGCAGGAACTCAAACTGGCGGCCCAAGTCGCGGCGGAGCGCGTGCTGCGTACCGGCACCCCGTATTCTTTCGCGCCGATGTCTTCGCGCGAGCGCCGGCTGGTCCACTTGGCGTTCCGCGACCATGAATCCCTGATTACCCAGAGCGAAGGTGAAGGCACCCGCAGGTACGTGGTGCTCTATCCGAAAGATCACAAGCCTCCCAAGCCGCTCGGGCGGCGCTAGCCTATTTTTCACTGCAGTGTAGTCCGCAGGAAGATCCATGACGCAGCCCTTCCGTCGAAGAACGGCTGCAGGCTAAGGTCACGGCTGTCGATAGCAACAGTGGAAATGGGATAGCCGATTCCATCGCCGGCTGCTCGCGCCGGATTTAAACTACCTCCATGTCAACCACCGTAGCCATGCTCAGGGAGGTTTCCCTCTTCGAGCTTCTAGACGACCAGGAACGTGCGTCGCTGGCGGAGAGAATGGACTGCCGAGATTTCAAGCAGGGCGCCGTCATTTTCGAGTACGGCGATCCCGGCGGCATGATCTTTATCCTGCGCAGCGGCGAAGTCGAAGTGTTCGTGGAGAACCAGGAAGGCGAGAAGATCGTCCTGGCGGAAAACGAACGCGGCGACGTTGTGGGCGAGCTTTCTTTTCTCGATGGCGGCCACCGCACTGCCACCGCCGTGGCCCGTACCGACGCACAGGCGCTTACCATGCATCGCGACCGCCTGCTGGAGTTTATTGATAGGCATCCTCACGCCGCCATTGACCTGCTCACGGTGGTGGGGCGCCGGCTTCGGGCGACCGACGAACTGCTGCGCACCCACGTCTCCCGCAACGTCAACGTGGAAATCGCTGAGCAAATGACCGTGGGCCAGCGCGTGGCCGACCGAGTCGCGACCTTTGGCGGTTCATGGACATTCATCTTGATCTTTGCGGCGATCATGCTGGTGTGGGTGACGCTGAACACCGCGGCCTTGTTCCGCCATCACTTTGATCCCTATCCGTACATCCTTCTGAACCTTTTTCTCTCCATGATCGCCGCCATTCAGGCGCCGGTGATCATGATGTCGCAGAACCGACAGGCGGCCAAGGACCGCTTGCAGGCCGACCAGGACTACCAGGTCAACCTCAAGGCGGAGTTGGAAGTCGCGCAACTGCACCGCAAGATCGACCATCTCCACGAGCGGCTGGAAGGGTACTGGGAGCAGATCAACACCCACCGCCCGCCAGAGGCGGGCGCGGCGGGGAACCCCCGGGAAAAACAAAAGCCGTGAATCTTGACGACACCATCGTCGCCGTGGCCACGCCGCCGGGACGCGGCGGCATCGGCGTGGTGCGTCTATCCGGTTCGCAGGCGCGCGAGATTGCAGTTCCTCTGCTGCACTTGAAGCATGAGCTCGAGCCAGGCCGGGCGGTCTTTGCGGAACTCTTGGAGCCGGCGAGCGGCGAGCGCATTGACGAAGTTGTCGTCACCTACTTTGTCAAGCCGCATTCCTACACGATGGACGACGTTGTCGAAATCTCCGCGCACGGATCGCCGGTAGTTCTGCGGCACATCGTCGAGCTGGCTACCTCCGCCGGCGCGCGCCTGGCGGAGCCCGGGGAGTTCACGATGCGCGCCTTCTTGAACGGCCGCATTGATCTCACGCAGGCAGAGGCGGTGCGCGACCTCATCGAGTCGCAGACCCTGTACCAGGCCAAAGTCGCGGCTCAGCAACTGGAAGGCGCCCTCTCCAAGCGCCTCCAGCCCATCAAGAAAAAGCTGGTGGAGCTGATCGCGGTGATGGAAGCCGGCATTGATTTTGCTGAAGACGACATCGCCGTGCTTCCTGGGCGCGAGATCATGACGCGCATCGCGAGCGTGCGCGATCCGCTCGAGCAACTACGGGCGTCGTTTGCCTACGGCAAGATCGTGCATGAAGGCCTGACGCTGGCTATCGTGGGCCGGCCCAACGTCGGCAAGTCCAGCTTGTTCAACCGCCTGGTGGAGCGCGAGCGCGCCATCGTGACCGCTACGCCCGGGACCACGCGCGACCTGGTCACGGAGACCGTAGCGCTGGGCGGGATTCCCATCAAGCTGGTAGACACGGCCGGCATTCGCCCTTCCACTGACGAAGTCGAGAGCATCGGCATCCGCAAGTCGTATGAAGCGTTGAGCGAAGCCGACATGGTGCTGGTGGTGCTGGACAGCACGCGTGAGGTTTCCGCTGAAGATCGCGAACTCATCGGCGTCTGTGCCGGCCGCCGCGCGCTGGCCGTGGCCAACAAGTCAGACCTGGCAGGCGCTCATGCGCCGCAGCTCAATGGCTTCAAGATCTTTCGTACTTCGGCCCTGACTGGAGAAGGCATTGAGGCGTTGCGTGAGGAAATCCTCGGTCAAATCTCTGGTCAACCCGGCGGAGAGCAGGAAACAGGATTTCTCACCAACATCCGCCACCAGCGTTTGGTGGAAGAATCGCTCAAATCGCTCGAAGCTGCGCGCAAAGCCGTCGAGGGCAAGATTCCCCACGAAATGATCATGCTCGATCTCTATGGCGCCATGCGTCCGCTGGACGCGATTACCGGCGAGACCA
>Ga0126379_10000127_pt1 | contig 36716 bp, 38 predicted proteins | sample PanSoiMetPlot_24_FD_92640 | JGI IMG/M metagenome (GOLD analysis project Ga0126379, IMG submission 92640) | Tropical forest soil microbial communities from Panama - MetaG Plot_24 | ecosystem: Environmental > Terrestrial > Soil > Tropical forest > Bulk soil | place: Panama | collected 2016-02-17
CGTCAGGTGGAGAACTGGCAGTTTCCTGGGGTGCCTCGCAGTATTACGATCAGTGCGGGAGTTGCGGCATTTCCTGCGCACGGCAGGTCGCGTGACGAAATCGTCCGGGCAGCGGACAACGGCCTCTATACTGCCAAGCAAGAAGGCCGGAATCGAGTGTGTCTGGTCAGCGTCAGTCTCGCTACAGGTCGCAGCTAAGCTTTAGATCCACTCTGCCTTCATCTCCAGCAGTTGCCTTCGCAAATTCTCCATGTCCTTCTGCATCTGCCGTTTCTGCTTTTGACTCTGCCCCTTGAGGTCTTTCCGCTGCTTGCAAAGTTCCTTCTGGACCTCTTTCACGGCCTCGCGGTTCTCCGCCGAATAGAGGGCGGTTTGTTCCCGCAGTTGAGCTAGTTCGTCCAGTTTACTCAATTCGACCATCGATTCAGCGTCGAGCAGAGGCTCGGTAAAGCTCTCTTCCTGCATCAGGTCGCCAGATTCCTTACGGGGCGGCAGGGAAAGCGTCAGCGACTGCTCTTTCTTATCACGCATAATCACTACGCTGACTGAGTCGCCGCTTCTCGACTTGACTCCATGAGAAAAATCGCTCGTGTCGTGCACGACCTGTCCGTTGACTTTGAGCACGACGTCTCCAGACCGGAAACCAGCTTTTTCCGCGCGGCTGCCCCTTTCCACCGAGCGCACCAGCACGCCAGTCCCGTTCTTTACACCAAAAAATTCGCCCAGTTGCGACGTGATGTTTTCCACCATCAACCCGCTGCGTGCAGACGACGTAACCATCACCATGTTGATCGCGGGGATATCGATGTCCGGAACATGGATTTCAGGAATATTTACGTGGACATCGGGCCTCGGGCCCTTAAAAGCAAATTCTTTGTGCTTGTCCGCGAGTTGCACTTTGATGGTCATTGGCTGGCCGTCGCGGCTCAACCCTAAGGCAACAACCCGGCCAGGTGGTGTCTCGTGGATCATTCGCTGCAGCTGCGCCTTGCTATCGACGGTCGTTCCATTCATGCTGAGAATCACGTCGTGCTCTTTGATTCCAGCTTTGCCGGCGGGAGCGTCCTGATCGACCATCGTCACTTCCACGCCTTTCTCTTCTTTCAGTTTCAGGGCGCTCAGGCGGTCGGTAGTGACGTCGGCGATGTCGACACCCAGATAAGCAGTCGTGCCACCTTCTTCGCCGGGGAAAACCCAGGCATGATTCGAACCATCGACGGACCAGTTCTGGGCAGCTTGAGAAAAAGTAAGGAGCAACGGCAAAATTGCGATGCTGGTCAGCATGTATTTGCGCATGGTCGTTCCTCCAGTTCGGAGAACTGGCAATTTCTTGATCGCCGGTTCTCGGTCAGCGACCACTCTCAGTGCTCTTAGTGGTTCGCCCGCTTAAGACAAATATCTCCGGTGGACGTGTGCACCTTGAGCAACGGCCCACCTCCATTCAACTTGCCCTCGGCCATCAATGTCTTCGGGCCCCATTGATCGCCTTCGCTGCTAATGTGGATGTCGGGAAAGTCTGATGTAATGCGGTGTCCATTGCCCATATCGACGCTGGCACGAACGTTGATAGCAACATCGGACGCAATGTAGACCGTAATATCGCCGGCACCTGTTTCCAGGTCCGAATCGAGGCGTTCGCCGCCGGTATTCACCAGTTTTACGGTGATCCCCCCTGCACCTGTTTCCGCGCGGGCCGACGGAACGCCGTACAGCTCAATTCCACCACCACCGGTCTCGGCATGAACGTGTCCCTTTGCGGAGGTGAGGCGGATACTGCCACCGCCAGTCTCAATCTCCGCTGGGCCACCCACATCGCTGAGATCGACGCTGCCACCTCCCGTTGAGACGCGCACCTTTCCGGCACATTGCCGAACCTCGACGCCGCCGCCACCGGTCTCGATCATTGCTTCCTGCGAGCCGGACTCGATCCGCACACTTCCGCCGCCGGTCTCAGCAATGATCTTTCCGTTGGCGTGACGGACGACAATGCCTCCGCCACCAGTGTGCAGTCCGAGATCGCCTCCAACAGTTCCGACATCGATGGAACCGCCGCCGGTCTCGGCATTCACACCGCCGCCGATGTCATCGAACTTGATGCTGCCGCCGCCGCTCTCCGCCTCAACCCGACCAGCAACGCCAGACGCATCAACGTTTCCGCCCTCCGTTTCAAGCTTTACGAGGGCCATTTCGCGCGGCACCATAACCGAAAATTCGCCCGAAAAATGCCGTGGATGTCTTCCACCCTGCCAATCTCCGACAATCCAGGCCGTGTCGCCTTTTACATATGCGGTTACCTTGAATTGTTCAAACTGGCGACGGGCCTCTTGCTCTGAAGAATTTCCAAACCGCGTATGAACGACATAATTGATGCCTTGCTGTTGCCCGCCACGTACTACCACCGAGCCCATGTCTACTTTGACTCGTAGATTCTTCACCGCAGCCAGAGATCCCGTCGTTTCCTGTGACCAGGATCCGCCATCGCGGGACACTTTTGATTCTTGCGCCAGGCTTTGCGTAGGCAAGCTTAGCGGCGCAAGCAGGGCCAGCACACCGGCTAACCCGACGACTTGTAGCGCTTTTTTCAACTCAACCACCTCACTTCTCGCGGTTACGTCCGCGAATCCCGTTTCTATTTCTCTTCGTATCAGGGTATGCCTTGAGGCATACCGAAAAGCCACAACACCATCTGCGCCTTCAGGCGCTGCTGTTAGTCGATCTCCGGCAGTTGCGCCAGCATCGTTCGTGCCTGCGACTTGATATATGTGCTCTGGTCCTTGGCAGCCAGCGCCATTAATACGCCGCGGACGCTGCCGTCGGCCTTCACAGGCTCAATCAGGCGTAGCGCTTCAATGCGCACACCGGAATTTGAATCATTCACCAACGCGCGCAGAATGGAGTCGCGCACATTGGTATCGGTCTTCACGTAGGTGCCCAGAGCGTCAAGCGATTTCAGCCGCACGCCGGGATTAGTATCGTTCTGCAGCGCATAGATGAGAGCATCGCGAACTTGTGACTCTCCGCTCTTCTGCGCCAGCAGATCGACGGAGTCTACCCGCACGCCTGAGTTGTAATTGTTCCGGGCTGCATAGAGCAGCAATTGCTGGATCTTCTGGTCGTTTAGCGATCCCTGAGCTTCCTGCGTGGAAAGCGTGTTGTATTTGATCGTGACCTGATCGGTGCCTGGGATGGGAGTTACGGCTTCGATACCGGAGACGGAAGCTTCAGTCGGAACGCTGCTGCCTGCGGAATTCGTCGCGATCGACGGAACGATGGAAGGTCCGGAGCGGCTGTACATCTTGTACGTTGCTCCCACTCCGCCGGCAAAGCCCAAAATCAGAATCGCCGAAGCAAGCGCTGGTGAGAATCGCACCTGGCGCAGCCAGGTCGTCGGATCAAAAGCCAGGCGGCTGAAGAAATTCCCCTGCTGCGTTGTCTCCAGAGCTTCCTGCAGGCGCATGCGCGAAGAGGCCAGCAGATTCGGTGTAGGCTCAGCGGCGCGATCCTGCGAGAGCAGCTCATGAAAATTCTGCTCGGCTTTCAGCTCCAGCGCGCAATCCGCGCACCGCGAGACGTGTTGCTCCAGTTCATGACGGGCATCATCTGCCAGCTCGCCATAAACGTGAAGCACGATATTTTCTCGAACCCATTCACACTTCATAGTTGCACCTTAAGCTTCGAGCTCTGAGCCATGAGCTACGAGTAATCCTTGCAAACTCGAAGCTCGCTGCTCACGGCTCACTGCTATCTCATATCCGCCAGTGCCCCGCGCAATTTCTGCGTGGCCCGGAAGAGTGTATTCTTGGCGGTCTCTTCCGTCGTATGCAAAATCTCTCCCACGGTGCGCAGCTTCAGCCCGTGATAATGCTTCAACTCGAACACCATCCGCTCGCGCGGTGTCAGTTTCTCGAGCGCCCCGGCAATCCGCGCCCCTAGCTGGCGCCGCATCAAATCTCTCTCCGGATTCGCTCCCGCCCGCCCATCTGCCACCTGATCGAGCAGGTCATATTCGTCGCCGTCAGAATCCTTCGCCACCGGTGCGTCTTCCTTGCGCACATTCTTCTTACGCAGATGATCGAGGCACAGATTGGTTACGATCCGGTAAATCCATGTATAGAAGGAACACTCGAAGCGAAAGCTGCCTATATTTTTGTAAGCTTTGAGGAAGGCATCCTGATACACGTCCTGGGCGTCGTGTTCAGTTCCGGTGAGATGCAGGGCCAGCCGTAACACGGCCTGATCGTAGTGGCGCACGAGTTCCTCGAAGGCAGCGCGGTTTCCGCGCTGTGCCTCGCGGATCAGCATCGTGTCGTCAATGCGTCGATCTTGTACCTGGCGATCTAGCCCAGCCATGTAACCCCGCGGGGGGTTCTGGTTCTTACTGACTCTCTCTGTTAACTCACTCTCTCTTGAGTGGGCCCGTCCGCCAACCGAAAATGGTACTGCCCATACACCGGCCGGCATTTTGCGTCGCTTCCTCTGCTGCCCGGGTTTTAATGTCATCCGGGCTTGCACAGGAATAGACGGAGAGTCCCCCGTTCCGTGAGCACAAATTATAGGCTTTACAAAGTATTTATGGGGCGTCTAGGTGATTCTTGGACAAAGATTTAGAGGGGAAACACAACAGTGGGCTACCGTTTGGGGTGCTAGATTGGCAAAGAAAGTGCCCAAGTTGTGGGGCAAAAACGGCTGGCCGGTGCAAGCCGTAATGAATTGTCATCCTGAGGCGCGGTTTTTGCCACCGAAGGACCCATGGAACTTGCTGGCGGCAAGTTACATAGGTCCCTCGCGGCAAAGAGCGCCCCTCATGATGACAAGAAGGCTGGAAATGCGAGTGGCGCAGCAACTTGCTCGAAAAGCCGGTGCTTTACTCTGCTGCCGCTTCCTTCTCGATCACAACCTTCAGGTGCGCAGTCACGTCCTTGTGCAGCTTCACTGGGACGGTGAACTCGCCCAGTGTCTTCAGCGGCTCGTGCAACTGGATCTTGCGGCGATCGAGGTTGAATCCCTTCTTGGTGAGACCGTCGGCCAGATCGCTGGACGTCACCGATCCAAACAGCTGATCGTGCTCGCCCGATTTGCGGGTGAATGTCACCGAGACTCCGTCAAACTGCTTCGCCAGTTCTTCGGCCTGCGCCTTCTCTTTGGCCGAACGGCGTAGGGCGGCAGCCTTCATCTGGGTGATGACGGCCTTATTGCCCTCATTGGCCTCAATGGCCAGCTTGCGCGGCAGAAGGAAATTGCGTCCGTATCCTTCGGCAACCTTCACCACATCGCCGCGCGATCCCAACTTTGCTACGTCTTCTTTGAGTATGACTTCCATGATAGCTCCTAGCTTCTAGCTGCTAGCTTCTAGCCAGGCACTAGCCCCGCTCGATCTGAGCTAGGAGCTAGAGGCTAGAAGCTAGCAGCTGTTTTAGCTTGCCCGTCCTGCAAACGGCAGCAGCGCGATATTGCGCGCCTGCTTGATCGCAGACGACAACCGGTGCTGATGCGGTGCGCATACGCCCGTCAGGCGGCGCGGCACGATTTTGCCACTCTCGGCGACGAACTGTCCGAGCAGCCGGTAGTCCTTGTAGTTGATGTCTTCGATCTTCTCGACGCAGAATTTGCAAACCTTCTTGCGCCGGAAAAACTTGCGTCCACCGGGTCCGCCGCCTTCGCGCGGTCCACCCGGACCACGTCCCGGACCGCCAAACCTCGGGCGATCTCCGCCCGGCCTTCCGCCTTCACTCCGCGGTGGCCTCTCACTCGACGCCGCTTGCTCTGGTGCCTTTGTCTCGTCTGCCATAACTCTCCTCAATCAGTGGCCAGTGACCAGTGGTCTGTGGCCAGCAAGAAAATCTCTTGTAGAAAGCAGGAACGGGTCACTGACCACTGGCCACTGACCACTCGCTGTTACGCGCTCGCCGGAGTCTCCGCTGCCGGAGCCGCCGCACTTTCTTCCGCCGCAGCCGCCGGCTGCGCGCTCACTTTCTTCTTCGCGTCCCGCAGCGCCTTGATCTTGGCAAGCCGCTTCTGCTCTTCGTCGACACGGACGGTCAGGAACTTTATGACTGGCTCGGTCACGCGCAGACGGCGCTCCAGTTCGTGAATCACCGCGCCGCCGCCCTCGACCACCATCAGCACGTAAATGCCGTCATGGAAGCGACGCACGGTGTAAGCCAGCCGCCGCTTACCCATCTTTTCGACCTTCACAATGCTGCCGCCCGAAGTCGGCACGGCCGATTGCAGCGTCGAAATCAGTTTGTCCAGATCCTCGTCCGTCATATCCGGCCGGACGATGAACATCAGCTCATAAGTACGATTCATTCGTTGTCTCCAAACCCGGTGGTCAGTGACAAATGGTCAGTGACCAGCAAAATCCGCATTCTTATTGGCCACTGATAACTGATCACTGGCCACTTTCTTCCTTCCGGTTAAAGCGGTTCATCGCCGCTGCCGGACCTTCTTTCAAAATCACCTTCACCGCTTCGGCGGCCGTGTCGAGCATGCCGTCGACCACTTCCAGATCCTTCTTCTTCATCGGAGCCAGCAGGTACGCCGCGCCGTCTGCGACTTTCCGCTCCGGCGCCACTCCGATCCGGATGCGCAAGAAATCTTGCGTGTCCAAGGCACCGATGATGGACTCGATGCCGTTGTGCCCCGCCGAGCTGCGCCGCGTATGAATCCGCAGCGTGCCCAACGGAAAGTCTAGCTCGTCCTGAATCACAATCAGGTCCGACTCGGGACTCGCTTCATACTCCCGAAGGAGTTCCCTCACCGAGAGGCCACTCAAATTCATGAACGTCTCGGGCTTGGCCAACAGCACCATCTGATCGGCAAGCACGGTGCGTGCCGTCAGCGCCCGGCATTGCCGGTTTCGTACTTCCACTCCCAGGCTTCCGGCGATCCGATCAATCGCCAGAAAGCCCAAGTTATGCGGCGAGAACTGATATTCGATTCCGGGATTGCCGAGACCAACGATCAGCTTCACGCCCGATCCAATTCCTCAAACTAAGCCAATTGTCATCCTGAGGCGCGCGTAGTTGCGCGCCGCGCGATGCATCGCGTTTTGTGCGACACGCAAAACGCGCGTTTGGCTCGCTTCCTTATTTCTTTTCTTTCTTCTCTGCCTTCTCCGGAGCAGCCTCAGCGCCTTCTTCCTCGGTCTCCTGCTTGCCCTTCTTGATGACTTCGGGCTCTGCCGGAGCAGCCGCCGCTTCTGCCGCAGCCTCTGGCGTAACCACAACTTCTTCCTTCACCGAGGTCACGTGCGCCACGGGCTGGTTCTCGTCGGTCAGGAATTTGATCTTCGCCGAATGTGGCAGATCGGAAACACGCAACACCTTGCCGAACGTAAGCTCGGCAACGTTGGCATCGATGTGGCTGGGAATGTCCGCCGGCAAACACTCGACCTCAAGTTCACGGAGCATTTGCTCCATGATGCCGCCCTCCTGCTTCACACCAACGGCTTCGCCAACCAAGAAGATCGGCACACTGACGCGCAACACTTTATCGAGCGCAATCCGCTTCAGGTCGATATGCAGCAGACGGCCTTTGATCGGCTCATATTGCCAGTCGACGATCATGGCCTTGGTCTTCTCGCCATTCAAGGAGAGATCGAAAATGCTGTTGTGGCCAGTCTCGGAGTTGAGGATGCGCGTCACCACACGCGGATCCACGGTGATCGGCAGCGATTCCTTGCCCGCTCCGTACACCACAGCCGGAATCTTCCCATCACGCCGCACGCGCCTCGCCTCATTCTTGGTTCCAGGCTCGCGTGTCTGTGCTTCCAGTACGTTCGTTTCTAATGCTGTCGCCATAAGATTGAATTCCTATCTAAGAATCAGCTAAGAGCCTCGAGCTACGAGCAATCTCTTTGCTCGAGGCTCAAAGCCAGAGGCTCGCACCTCACATAAACAACTTACTGACTGAAGTCTCTTCGTGATTGGCCTGAATCGCCCGGCCAATCAGTCCCGCAATGGAAAGGACGTGAATTTTTCCGCCCTTTTCCGTCCGCGCCGCGTCTGCTTCGGCATTCAGCGGAATCGTGTTTGTCACAACGACTTCCTTGATCACCGACTTCCGGATGTTCTCTACCGCGGGGCCCGAAAGCACCGCGTGCGACGCGCACGCGTAAACCTGAGTTGCACCGTTATCCATCAACGCAGCCGCTGTCTTCACAAGCGTCCCGGCCGTATCAATCAAGTCGTCCATGATCAAGCACGTGCGTCCATGAACATCGCCGATCACGTGCATGATCTCGGCTACGTTCATTTCGACGCGCCGCTTATCAACAATCGCCAAGGCCGCGTCAACCTTCTTCGCAAAAAACCTCGCTCGCTCCACGCCGCCAGCATCGGGCGAAACCACCGTCAAATTAGGCAACGCTAACTTGCGGAAGTGATCCACCAGCACCGGTGAAGCAAACAAATGATCCACCGGGATGTTGAAAAATCCCTGCAACTGCGGCGTATGCAAGTCCACAATCAGCGCCCGATGCGCCCCTGCGGCCGTCAACAGATCGGCCACCAGCTTCGACGAGATCGGACTCCGCGGCTTGTCTTTCCGGTCCTGCCGCGCATAGCCAAAGTACGGAATCACCGCCGTGATGCGCCGCGCCGATGCGCGCTTCAGCGCGTCAATCATCAGCAACAGCTCCATCAGGTGCTCGTCCACTGGACGGCACGTGGGCTGCATCACGAAAACGTCGGCGCCGCGTACGTTTTCCTGAATCTGAACGTAGCACTCGCCATCAGCGAAGCGCGTAACCTGCGCCTGACCGCGCTGCATCCCGAGAAAGTGACAGACTTCATCGGCGAGCTGCTCGTTGGCCGTGCCGCTGAAAATCTTGAACTTCTCATCGGTCCGCGGACGCTGCTTCCGCTCCGTCTTCTCATCGGTCACTGGCGAGTTCTTCTTTTCAACTTTCTCAGCTTTGTCGGTCGGCGTCACCAAAGTAGCCATGGTTTATTTGGGCTCCTGGCCTTCAGTTGTTACCGTCTTGCAAGTTCACCAGCCAGCGGGTTTTCTGGACTGGATACCAGCAACTGAGTACTGATCTTTGGCTGGGCCGCTAGGATTCGAACCTAGACAAAGTGCTCCAAAGGCACTTGACCTACCATTAGTCGACGGCCCAGTGTTGCATTGTTGATGGATGAATTATCGATTGTTGATTGACCCCTGCTCGGGGAACTCTATTTTCATTCAACAATCAAAAATCAACAATCAAAAATTCGCCGACAAAACGAAGCCAGTAAGGACGGTCATCTCGGCCATCGAAACCGAGCATCGCGACCACAACCTATGCTTTAAAGAACCTACGCCAGTAAGCCGTCCGCGTCAGCGTTTCAGTCGCCTGAGCCGCCCAGCCAGCCCGCCGCAGCTTATCCACCGCGGCTGCCGCCGCATGACGCGACGCGAACAACCCATACAGCGTCGAGCCAGAACCCGACAATGACGCGTACCTTGCGCCCGCGCGTATTAACGCGCGCTTTGCCTCACCTAGTTCGGGATACTCAGGAAAGACGACCTGTTCGAAGTCGTTTTCGATCCCGGCCCGGTCAAGCGCGAGAAGCGGATTCTCGGCCCGGCCCCTTCTTGAAGGAGCACCGGAGTACATCTCGCTCAGCCAAGCTGACAAGCTATAGCCAAGCATTTTCATTCTATCGGAGGGGGTAGAGGACGTCAATTTTCGGTCGTCTCGGCTGTCGGCAGATTCTCGGCCTGTGTGGGGACAGGCGCCTTCACCCGTCCATGTCGAGCAAGGCTCGGCGGGATTGCTGCTTGAGTTCGTCGATGCTCTCGACACGGCTGTAGCAGAAGAGCGCTTCAGCACCGCATCTGCGATCGTTGCGGCTGTGGAGGAGCGGCCCTTCAGGGCCGTGTCAAGGCCCGGTGAAGGTTGGGACTTTAGCCCCTGCGTTCGCCGGTCCCACTCCGCAAACGCCTTCGGTGTCGACACGCCAATCTCGGGAGTCACTACAACGCACGACACCGCCGGAAAATCGGGAAGCGGATACACCTGCTCCCCACGCCCCACCCCCAAGGTCGTCCCGCCAACCAGAAACAGCGGCAGATCCGATCCCACCTCCGCCGCAATCCGAAATTTCTCCTCCGCCGGAAGTGTTTTCTTCAACGCCTTCTCCAGCGCAAGCAGCGTGGCAACAGCGTTCGCCGACGCCCCCCCTAACCCTCCCTGCACCGGCAGTCGTTTCTCGATCTCGATGAAGACGCGACCCTTAGCACATAAGGCGTTCATAGCCTTCTCCACGATTCGAAAGCACGTATTCGACTCATCCCGCGGCACCCTCAGATCGGCGCACAGAATCGCGATGCCGCTGCCACGCGTCACGTTTACTCGAATCACATCATGCAGACCGATGGTCTGATAGACGGTCAAAAGCTCATGGAAGCCGTCGTCGCGTGCCGGGCCGATGCGCAGCCCAAGGTTGATCTTTGCGAATGATCGAACGGTCACTGTCATGAGCCAGCCATTCTACTCGCGCGAGCAGCCCAACGCGGATTCTTGCCGAAGGACCTAAAATGAGCCTATGGAATGGGAATGGATACTTCCTTCTCCGGCAGACATTCTGGTGAGGTCAGTTTTGCGGCGAATCAACAAGCGTAGAACGCGGGCGGTTGAGAAAGGAGCGCTTAGATGGCCAAAAGCTCCCGCCCATGTTCAAGCAGTCCGCGTGATACGAGAAGAACACGCCGCGGATTCCTGGTTCTGCTGGCAGATAGAGCTCACATATTCCTACGTTGGGAGCGGAGAATACTACTCCGGAAATTATGTGTTACCGCCGGACTCAGAGGATGAAGCGGATGAACAGGCGAAGCATTGGACGCACAAGGATGTCACCGTGCGATATCATCCAGAAAAGGTATCCGAATCTGTTCTGCTATTGAAAGACCAGTCTTCGTGATCCCCCGTTCTAAAGCGCCTCTGATCCTGATCGTACCCGCGCTGATCATTGCCATCATCGCGCTTTTGATTCCGCCAATTCCCCAACCGCTCTCCTATCACAATTTCGCGGATCATCGCTCCTGGCTCGGTATTCCGAACTTCAACGACGTCGCTTCCAATCTTCCCTTCGCGATCGTTGGCATTTTGGGACTGATCGTGATGTTCACGCCCGGAGCTACTAAATTCGTCGACCACCGTGAGCGCTGGTTCTATCTTGTGATGTTCGCCGCTCTCATCCTCACGGCGTTTGGTTCCGGCTACTATCACCTCGCGCCGGACAACGCCCGTCTCGTTTGGGACCGCATCCCCATAAATATCGTTTTCATGGCACTGCTCGCGGCCGTGATTGCCGAGCGCGTCACCGTACCAGTGGGCCTCGCACTGTTCCCGGTATTCGAAATTGTCGGAGTGGCGAGTGTTCTCTACTGGCGATCAAGCGAATTGCGCGGACATGGGGATTTGCGCTTCTACGCTGCGGTGCAGGTGTATGCGGTTGTGATTCTTCTGCTTGCCTTGCTGCTCCCACCGAAGTACACACGCGGGTCGGACTTGGCGATCATCGTCGGCTTTTATGCGTTGGCAAAGATTTTCGAAGCGGCAGACCAGCAGATCTTCTCGGTGGGCCACATCGTCAGCGGCCACACGTTGAAGCATCTAGCCGCCGCGTCCGCAGGATATTGGATTTTGCGCATGGTGAAGAAAAGAGAATTGGTCCGCTAGGTGGAAACCCTCCGTGCTTGTCTGTGTCCTCTGTGGCAGGCCCTCGGGAGGGGGGACACTTAGTTGCTGCCTTCGCCGACCTTGAGCACAGCCAGAAACGCCTCTTGCGGGATATCAACGCGCCCAATGCGCTTCATGCGCTTCTTGCCTTCTTTCTGTTTTTCGAGCAGCTTGCGCTTACGGCTGATGTCGCCGCCGTAGCACTTGGCGAGCACGTTTTTGCGCATGGCATGGACCGTTTCGCGAGCGATGATTTTCGCGCCGATCGAGGCCTGGATCGGAACTTCGAACATCTGGCGCGGAATGAGTTCTCGCATCTTCGATACCAGCGCCTTGCCGCGCTCGTAAGCGAAGTCACGGTGGACGATGATCGAGAGCGCGTCAACGGGGTCGCCTGCGACAAGGATGTCGAGCTTCACCATCGGGGAATCCCAATATCCCGCGAGGTGGTAGTCGAGCGAGGCATATCCGCGCGATACCGTTTTCAGACGGTCATAGAAATCGAGGACGATTTCATTCAGCGGCAACTCGTAGTGCAACATCACTCGGGTGGACCCGACATACTCAAATGTCTTCTGCTTACCTCGTTTCTCTTCGACTAAGGCGAGAATTCCGCCAACGTATTCCTCTGCGGTTAGGATGGTGGCGAGAATGACAGGCTCTTCCACCTTGTCGATCTCCGCCGGGTTGAGCCAACGCGATGGATTGTCGATTTCCACCACCGTGCCGTCGGTCTTCGTGATCTTGTAGCGCACTCCGGGAGCAGTGGTAATAAGGTCAAGGCCGAATTCGCGCTCGAGACGCTCCTGGATGATTTCCATGTGCAGCAGACCAAGAAATCCGCAGCGGAATCCAAATCCAAGAGCAACTGAACTTTCCGGCTCGAAGAAAAACGACGAGTCATTGAGCCGCAACTTTTCAAGTGCCTCGCGAAGTTGCGTGTGCTCGTGCGCGTCGACGGTGTAAAGACCTGCGAACACCATCGGCTTGATTTCTTCAAAGCCGGGCAGCGGCTCAATCGCCGGATTGGCTTCGTCAGTGATGGTGTCGCCGATTTTCGTGTCGGCGACGTTCTTGATATTAGCAATCAAGAACCCCGCCTCGCCCGCCTTGAGTTCGTCAACATCCACCGGCTTGGGCGTAAGCACCCCGAGCCCTTCCACGTCGAAAATGCGGTTATTCGACCACAGACGAATCTTCTGTCCCTTGCGCAGCGTGCCCTGAAACACTCGCGTCAGCACGATGACGCCGCGATACGAGTCGAACCACGAATCGAAAATCAGCGCCTGAAGTTTGTTGTCAGGGGATCCCTTGGGCGGAGGCACGCGCTTCACAATTGCCTCCAGCACGTCAGGCACGCCAAGCCCCGTCTTCGCGCTGATCAGCACCGCGTCCGATGCATCAAGACCGACGGCACTTTCGATCATTTCTTTTGTGCGTGGAATATCCGCGCTCTGCAGGTCGATCTTGTTGATGACCGGGATGATTTCAAGCCCGTGATTGATCGCCAGATAAGAGTTTGCCAGCGTCTGGGCTTCGACTCCCTGCGACGCATCAACGACCAGCAACGCGCCTTCGCAGGATGCGAGAGAGCGCGATACTTCGTACGAAAAATCGACGTGCCCAGGTGTATCGATCAGGTTGAGCTGGTAAACTTCGCCGTCTTGAGCCGTGTACATCATGCGCACGGCATGAGCCTTGATCGTGATCCCGCGCTCGCGTTCCAGGTCCATGGAATCAAGCACTTGAGCCTGCATTTCGCGCGCCGTCAGCGACCCAGTTAACTCAAGAAGGCGGTCGGCTAGAGTCGACTTGCCATGGTCGATGTGCGCGATGATCGCGAAGTTGCGGATGTGCTGGGGGTCCATGAGAGCGGGTAAATACTGATTCTAGCAGGATGGCGCTTTCCCGATTTGGGCGCGCAGTCTAGCGTTGTATCGTTGAGTGTGAGCGCAAGCACAGTGACAAGACCGACTTGAGAATAAGAATCGGACTGGGCCCGTGGTGTAATGGGCAACATAGCACCTCGCGACGGTCGCAGATGCGGGGGTTCGAATCCCGCCGGGTTCACGCTCGTTGGAGCGTTGGTTCTGTGGGGGCAAAACGCGAGGATAAGCCTCCAACAAAAGTAACTTGACTCTGTCTGCGGCCAGCGCCATCCTGCTCTTGTCGCGGGGTGCTATGTTACCCGAATTTCGCTGAGGCCTCGATTCTTCGAGGCCTTTCGCTTTTGCGGCGTCTTGCAGCCCGCTCCCTCCTGATTTACCCTTTCTGGCCAAGCCAACAGAGATGATCTTTAAGCACATCATGCTCACGTTCATTGTGGCGGCAGGGATCACCCTCGCTACCTGGCAGTATCGCCCTGCGGTCTGGACACCGATGGCAGTCGTGGGGTTCTGCCTGGGCGTCTCCGGATTTATCCTGTGGACCATCGCGCGCTTTCAGTTGGGCAGTTCTTTCGCGGTAACGGCACAGGCTAGGAATCTTGTCACTCAGGGACTGTATTCCAGGTTTCGCAATCCGATTTATGTCTTCGGATCATTCGTAATTGCAGGCGGAATTCTGTTCGTACAGCGGCCCGCGCTGCTGCTGATTTTTCTCGTACTCATCCCGCTGCAAGTTTGGCGTGCAGGAAAAGAATCGAAGGTGCTCGAAGAAAAGTTTGGAGACGAGTACCGCAAGTATCGCGCACAGACGTGGTTCTAAACCAACTTTTGCCTTCTCAGGGGGATTATGCGCAGAGCTTTCACGCTTTTTCTGTTCGCAAGCTGTTCGCTGGTGTCAGCGCAAAACCTCTCGCCCGAAGTCCGCAAATATATCAAGACCGACGCACCAGTGATTGCACTGAAACATGTGCGTGTCATCGACGGCACAGGCGCTGCCGCTCGCGAACATCAGACAATCGTCCTCAATAGAGGAAAGATTGAATCTCTAGGCGAGTCTTCCACCGCCAACGTGGCCAAGGACGCACAAGTCCTCGACCTGCAGGGATACACTGTGATCCCAGGCCTCGTCGGCATGCACGACCACATGTTCTATCCCATGGGAAATGCCGTTTTCGGCGAGATGGCCTACAGCTTCCCACGCCTGTATCTCGCAGGTGGTGTAACGACGATCCGCACCACCGGATCTCTCGAGCCCTACACCGACCTTGAACTGAAAAAATCGATCGACTCGGGCGCGACTCCCGGACCCAAGATGCATGTGACCGGACCATACCTGGAAGGCAAGGGCTCGTGGGCAGTCCAGATGCACCAAATCAGCGGGCCCGACGACGCTGTCAAAATGGTGAACTTCTGGCTCGACGAGGGTGTGGACAATTTCAAAGCCTACATGCACATCAATCGTGCCGATCTTAAGGCTGCGATCGACGCTGCTCATAAGCGCGGAGCGAAAGTGACCGGCCATCTCTGCGCCGTAAGTTTCCGCGAAGCTGCCGATCTTGGCATTGACGATCTCGAACACGGGCTTTTTGTGGATACCGAATTCCTCGCCGGCAAGAAGCCGGACCAGTGCCCTGACAATCCCGAAGATCCGGCTGGGATGGCCAAGCTCGATACTAATTCCGGCCCATTACACGAAACGATCCAATATCTGGTGCAGCATCATGTGGCGGTAACTTCTACCTTGCCGGTGTTCGAGATGGGCTCGTTCAGCGGTCGGCCCACAGCGCAAAAACGTGTGCTCGACGCGCTTTCTCCTGATGCGCGCACCGAGTGGCTGCGTTATCGTGTGCTCTACAGCGATTCGGATTTCCTAAAGCGGAATTTTGGTAGCGAGGTCTCGCCGCTTCCCGCTGCTTTCAAGAAAGAGTTGGAATTCGAGTACGCTTTCTCCAAGGCCGGCGGCCTCCTCCTCGCCGGGCTCGACCCAACCGGCATGGGAGGTGTGATCGCCGGGTTCGGCGACCAGCGCGAGGTCGAACTGCTGGTCGAAGCCGGATTCACTCCACTCGAAGCCATCCACATTGCAACCTACAACGGCGCCCAGTTTCTCGGAGATCTCGACCGCGTCGGCACCATCGCTCCCGGCAAGCAGGCAGACCTCGTTGTGATCAAAGGCGATCCTTCAAAGAAGATCGAAGACATCGAGAACGTCGAGACGGTTTTCAAGGACGGCGTCGGGTATGACTCGGCGAAACTGATCGAGTCTGTGCGCGGAATTGTCGGCAGCCGATAACACCTTGTGCGGCAACGACCTTTACCAGACTGACAAAGTCAAAGTTGCGTCTCCGAGCGGGTTTCGCGGCCACAGTCCCTTATAATCATAGGATTCTTTATGGCTGCCGTTCTTGACAGGATTGTGGCGGCGACGCGGGCTCGGGTGGCCGATTCCAAGCGCTCGGCTGACTTGCGCGAACTTGAGCGCCGGGCGGAGAAGCACGTGCCGCGCGGGTTTCGCCGGGCACTCGCCGCTAAGAGCCGTGATGGAATTGCAGTAATCGCGGAGTTGAAGAGGGGTTCTCCATCGAAGGGGTTGATTCGAGCAGATTTTCATCCCGTCGAGTTGGCGCGGGAACTTGAGTCGGCCGGGGCGGCAGCGCTATCGGTTCTTACCGACGAAGAGTTCTTTCAAGGCTCCTTGGCAAACTTGCGGAATGCCTCGGCAGCGGTTTCGATTCCGTGCCTGCGCAAAGACTTCATGGTCGACGAGTTTCAGATGCTCGAGGCTCGTGCAAATTCAGCCGACGCAGTGTTATTGATTGTGGCGGCGTTAACGTCTGACGAACTTGTTCGGTTGGGTCGAGCGGCGCGGTTGCAGTCGTTGGATGTGTTGTGCGAGGTGCATGACCGCGAAGAACTAAAGCGTGCGCTGGATGCGGGGTTCGATTTGGTTGGAGTGAACACGCGCGATCTGAAGACTTTCAAAGTCGATTTTCAGACGGCGTTTGATCTGGGATCTGAAATTCCTGCCGGGGTTGTGCGCGTGGCCGAGAGCGGAATTCATTCCGGCGAAGATGTGGCGCAATTGCAGGCTGCTGGATATCAGGCTTTCTTAATCGGCGAGTCACTGATGCGGGCGGAATCTCCGGGTGCGGCGCTCAGAGAGTTGATGCAGGTGCCCAGCAGGCGCTGATGCGCACCTGAAATCGGTTGCCCCATCCTTCGCGGCGGTCGAAGGTGGCAATAGCGAAAGACAGAGATCTTGAGACTCTCAATGACCTGGGTCAAGATTTGCGGGATGACGAACCTGGAGGACGCGCTGACTGCGGTGGAAGCGGGCGCCGATGCGGTAGGGTTTGTGTTTCATCCGGAGAGCCCCAGGAACATCAATCCGGCCATGGCGGCGGACATCGTCAAGAAGTTGCCGCCTGAGACGGAAAGGGTCGGTGTATTTGTCGGCGATCGAGTTGGAGGAGTTGAAACGAAGAAGCGGATTGTTCGTCAGGCTTGCCTGACGGCCATTCAGGCATATAACGCCACGAGCCTACGGTCGCTCTCGGAACTGCAGTCAGTGACTGACAAACTCTTTATCGCTTGGCCTGCTCAGCGGGTTGTGAACGGAAGACTGGGTGGGTTTAGATGGCGTTCGGAAGCTAAGGACAAGGTCAGTGCAATTCTCCTGGATTCAGGTGCTGGAAAGCAGCCAGGAGGAACCGGAAGAACATTCGATTGGGAAAAGACTGCCGGGATTCTCGCGAGTCTGAAAGAATTCCGGTTCATCATCGCTGGAGGACTGACCGTGGAAAACGTAGATGACGCGCTTAGTGTCCTTCACCCGTGGGGTGTTGACGTCGTCTCCGGCGTCGAGGCTAGCCCAGGCAAGAAGGACCCGGACAAGGTTCGCGCCTTTGTCAATGCAGTTCGTGAGTACGATCGGAAAGTGAGTTAGGAATGGCTACGGCTTCGCGAGCTACAAAACTCAAAATCCCTACTTCTCGCGCAAAAGCCGCGCGAATGGGACGGCCTCGGGCTTCATCTTCTCGCAATGGTTCCTCACGGGTGGGGGCGCCCGCGCCACATGAGCCTGGGCGTTTCGGCGTCTATGGCGGACGCTACGTTCCTGAGACCTTGATGGCCGCGCTCGACGAGCTTGAGCGTGAATACGAGAAGGCTAAGAAAGATCCTCAGTTTCGTGCGCGGCTTGATGGTTTGCTGAAGACGTTTGCAGGACGTCCAACGCCGCTGTTCTTTGCGCGGCGGCTTACCCAGAAACTGGGTGGCGCGAAGATTTACCTCAAGCGCGAAGACCTGTTGCACACAGGTGCACACAAGATCAACAACTGTCTCGGACAAGCCTTGCTGGTCGAGCGCATGGGCAAGCATCGCGTGATCGCAGAAACTGGCGCGGGGCAGCATGGCGTTGCGACGGCAACGGTCTGCGCATTGATGGGATTTGACTGCGTGGTATACATGGGCACCGAAGACATGCGGCGGCAGGAACTGAACGTCTTCCGCATGCGGTTGCTCGGCGCCGAGGTGCGCGGGGTGGATTCCGGATCGCGCACGTTAAAAGACGCAATCAACGAAGCGATGCGAGACTGGGTCACCAACGTGCGCACCACGCACTATCTATTAGGCAGCGTGTTGGGGGCGCATCCGTATCCCACGATGGTGCGGGACTTCCATCGTGTAATCGGGCGCGAGGCGCGCGCACAGATTTTGAAAGCCGAAGGCAAGCTGCCAACCGCCGTCATCGCCTGCGTCGGCGGCGGTTCGAACGCCATTGGCGCGTTCTACGAGTTCATCAAAGATAAAAAAGTTCAGTTGATCGGCGTAGAGGCCGGTGGTCGCGGCGAAGCGTTAGGCGATCACGCGGCGCGCTTCCGCGGAGGCTCACCGGGCGTGCTGCAGGGAACTTATTCCTACGTGCTGCAAGATGCTGGCGGGCAAATCGCGCTGACGCATTCCGTGTCCGCAGGACTCGATTATCCGTCGATCGGCCCGGAGCACGCGTCGTTGCGTGATGCGGGACGAGCGGAGTATGTCCCAGCTTCGGATGCCGAGGCGCTGGAGGCAACGACGGTGCTGGCGCGCACCGAAGGAATCATTCCGGCGCTGGAATCTGCTCATGCGGTCGCGGAAGTCATCAAGCGCGCCCCAAAGATGAAAAAATCGGATGTGGTGATCGTGAATATCTCGGGCCGCGGCGACAAAGATATCGGAATTTTGCGAGAAAATCTGAAGTTAGATTGAGCGATTTTGCGATCGGATGATTTTGCGATTCTTAATCGCCCGATGACTCAATCACTCAATGGCTCAATCGTTATGCCTCTTACTCTTCATAAAAAGCCGGCGTTTGTAGCCTATGTCACATGCGGAGATCCTGATCTTGTGACGACTCGCGAGATCGTATTGTCCGCGATTGAAGCCGGCGCCGACGTGATCGAATTGGGGGTGCCATTCAGCGATCCGGTGGCCGACGGACCCGTGATCCAGAGGGCTAGCGAGCGAGCTCTGAAGCATGGAACTTCGCTGGCGCAGGTACTGACTCTGGCAGCCGAGATCCGTCAACAGGCGCAGTCGACTGGGCTGATTATCTTTACGTATCTGAATCCGATCTTGCGCATGGGGATGGAGAGGTTCTGCAAGGTGGCGCGAGCCGCAGGAATCGATGGAGTACTGGTTACTGATCTGCCGGTGGAGGAAGCAGGGGATTATCTGCGGGCTATGCAGGAACATGATCTGAGCCCAGTCTTCCTGGCTGCACCGACGAGTCCTGATGAACGGTTAAAGAGAATCGCAGAAGCCTCGCGCGGCTTTGTCTATGCGGTCTCGCGAACCGGAGTAACCGGACAACGGCAGCAACTCGCCGTAGACGCTCGAAAGCTGGTCAAGCGCTTGCGGAGAGTGACGAGGCTGCCGATCGCACTTGGATTCGGGATTTCTACGGCCGAGCAATTCACCGAAGTCGGTGAGTTCGCCGATGCTGTCGTGGTCGGCAGCGCGATCGTCGAGACGATTGAGCGGAATCGCGGCCGTGAAGCGGCGGCCGTGGGGGAGTTTGTGAAGAAGCTCTCAGCTGTCAGCCTTCAGTCGTCAGGAGTGCAGATGAGTCGTTAGCATTTTTGTCACGTTTTGAGATTCGCAAAGTACCAGGTTGCGGTGTTTCTCGCAAAGAACTGAAAGCCGACAGCTTTTTTATGGATATCGAAGATTGGCGAAAGAAAATTGACGAGGTAGATCGCCAGTTAGTGTCGCTGCTGAGTGAGCGAGCGAAAGCTGCGATCGCTATTGGGAAGTTGAAACGCGACACTTCGATACCAATCTATGAGCCGGACCGGGAGCGGATTGTTTTTGAAAATGTACAAAGCACCAACCAGGGCCCCCTGCCTGGAAGAGATCTGGTCCGCATTTACGAACGAATTATCGATGTGATGCGAAACATTCAGAAGGAAGAAATCGTGTCGGCTCCAGAGCCGGGCGATGCCGAGACTGAATTGGATTCGGAAGTAAATGACTAATAGCTATTAGCTTTCAGCCGTCAGCTCTCAGTGGGCTGGCCGAGTTGATAGCTGAAGGCTGAAAGCTGAAGGCTTTTTCTCATGATTGTCGCTATGCAGGAAGGCGTCGATGAGGCGCTGATACAACAGGTCATTGAGCACCTGGTAAAGCTTGGATTCGAGGTCCATCGGTCGACTGGCGCACGCATGACCGTGCTCGGCGCGGTCGGGTCTGGGATTGACTTCGATATTCGCAACGTCGAACTGCTGCCGGGGGTGCAGGAAGTGCACCGCATCAGTTCGCCCTATAAGCTCGCCGGGCGAAGTTTTCGTCCTGAGGGAACCATCGTTCAGCTGAAAAATGGGATTGGTGTCGGCGGCCACGAGGTGGTTGTAATGGCTGGCCCATGTTCCGTCGAAACTCGCGAGCAACTGTTTTCGACAGCTGAGGCTGTGGCAAAAGCCGGAGCGAAGGTCTTGCGGGGCGGAGCATTCAAGCCGAGGAGTTCTCCTTACTCATTTCAGGGACACGGCGAGGAAGCGCTGAAACTGCTTCGCGAGGCGGGCGAAAAATTCGGCTTGCTGGTGATCAGCGAGGTCATGGAAATCTCGCAGATTCCCCTCATGCTGCCTTATGTTGACATTCTGCAAGTCGGCGCGCGGAACATGCAGAACTTCAATCTGCTGCGGGAACTAGGCAAGGTGCGCAAACCGGTATTGTTGAAACGAGGCATCGCCGCCACTCTTGAGGAGTTATTGCTTTCCGCGGAATACATCATGGCTGGCGGAAACTACGATGTCGTCCTATGCGAGCGAGGCATCCGCACGTTCGAGACCTACACTCGCAATACAATGGACATCTCAGCCATCCCGATCATTCACAAGCTCTCGCACCTGCCAATGACGGCAGACCCTTCACATGGTACGGGACGGCGCGACAAAGTCCCACCGATGGCTCGAGCCTCGGTCGCGGCTGGCGCAGATGCATTGCTGATTGAAGTGCACTGCACGCCGGACAAGGCATGGTCCGACGGAGCGCAGTCACTGGCTCCCGAGCAGTTCGCGAAATTGATGGACGAACTGAGAATTATCGCCCCGGCAGTCGGAAGAAAAATCTAGGATTGGGCCAATTAGCGATCGGGCCATTGTGTGATTGAAATTTTCTTTCGGTTTGCTTTTTCAATCGCCCGATCACTCAATCACCCAATCACTCAATTTCCTTATGTCGATTCGCCAGATCACGATTATCGGCACCGGCCTGATTGGCGGATCGCTGGCGCTCGCGCTACGTAAGAAGAAGTTTGCGGGACGCATTGTAGGATGCGATCGCGAAGGGACGCTTGAACGGGCGCGCATGCGCGGCGCGATCGATGAGGGAGCGGTCAATCCCGGCGACGCCGTACGCGGAAGCGACCTGGTCGTGTTGGCGACGCCTGTGCTGGCAATCGTTGATTTGATCGAGCGCGTCGGCCCAGCCCTTCCTGCGAAGACCCTGCTGACGGACGTCGGTAGCACAAAGACGGCTGTGATCGAACAGGCCACAAAGGTCTTTGGGAAGAAGGCTGGAAAGCGCTTCCTGGCCGGCCATCCGATGGCCGGTAAGGAGTTGAGCGGCGTCGACTATGCAGATCCCGACTTGTTCCAGAATGCGATGTGGTTTTTCTCTCCCCTGCCCGACCAGAATCTCAATGATGGATTGTTGGCAGAGTTCGCAGGGTGGATCGACCAGATCGGTGCGCGAATTGCGGTGCTTCCAGCCGAAGACCATGACCGCTTGTGCGCATGGATTAGCCACGTCCCGCAGTTGATTTCGACTGCACTCGCCGCGGCTCTGGTCGAAGAGTTTGGAGCGGAGGCTCCTCTGCTTCCGGCTGGGGGGCGCGCGCTGCAAGAGATGACCCGCATCTCGGCGAGTCCCTACTCGATGTGGCGCGACGTGGCAATCAGCAATAAGAAGAATCTAGAAGACGCGTTGTGGAAAGTGGAGCAACGGCTGACCCACATCCGCGAGAATCTTTCTACGCGGCAACTGGCGGACGAGTTTGAGCAGGCGCACCGGTTGCGCAAGGCTCCCCTGAAGAAAAAGCTCGATTGAGTTGAGGGCCCGCATTCGGCGGAACAGCGGTGTCTCGAACGCCGTTTACCGCGCGCCAGATTGATCGGGCTTCAGGACAATGGGCTACAGGCCAAAGATCAGTGGAGAACCTCCACCAGAAATCCTCCCGGCGCTTGAAAGTAGAAAGTCCACGAACCATGAAGACGCGCCGGTTTGGGGACCTGATATCCGTCGTCCCGCAAACGCTCGTTGATCTGATTCACCTGTTCCTCGGTATCTTGAATGAAGCCGATGTGAAATCCCGCAGGATACTTCGCCTCGGTTCCGTTTGTGCGGAATAAGGCAAGCAACATGCCGTTATCGTCCGACATGAAGCTCATACCTTCCCGCGGTTCCGTGCCGTTGTAACCTCTGAGTCCGAAGTATTTCTCCAGGAAGCGATGAGCATCCGGAACATTCGAAACGGTAAGATTGAGATGATTCAGTTTCACGTGTATCTCCGAAGCATTGCGGCGTTCCATCTATCAGATTCGTTGCCTAGCCCGAAGGTCGCACGGACTAGCCACCTGCAATGGCCCCGATGATCAGGAACGGCTCTTTTCCCGATACAACCGCTTCAGGCAAAGGTGCGTCGGGGGATTCGTGCGTCAGATCTTCCTGGCATGCAAAGAATCGCAGGAAGGCGCGGCGCTGCTTGGTCGTGTGATCGCGAATCGCGCCCTTCAGCATCGGATACGCAGCCTCAACGGCGTCGAGCACCGATCGCTGCGTTACTGGACCCTCTACCTGAATTTCTACTTCGTGTCCGACGTGCGCCAGCGTACGAAGATGCTGCGGAAGTTCGACCCGGATGGTGACTGGCATTACAAAAACACCCTCACTTTATGTATGTTTCCTGCAGGTAGAGAGCCTTCCAATCGTTGCCTGAACGAGTCCAGACCTCGCCGAAGATGCTGTTTCCTTTGGCGATCTCGCCGCCGGACTTACCCTCATACTGCGCCCGGTAAGTAACCAGCGCCGTGTTCGGTCCAAGCGGCTTCACCGTGAAATCACTGAGGGTGTAAGTGAGAAGTTCGTACTCGTCAGGAGCGTTGACCTCTGCTTTCTTATCGCCGAATGTACTAAGGCCTTCTTCGAACATTCGGAAGTGATCGTCGATCAACGAAGAGAGCGTTACTTTGTCTTTGTTCTTAAACGCCTCCCAAAGCTTGCGGACATGAGCTTCAACTGGAGGTACGCCAGCCTTCGAAGTGGCAGACTGCTTGTCCTGCGCCATTGCCATGCTCGCGCATAACAAGATCAAGATAAAGATCGTTGTTGTGACTAAAGCTCGTCTCGTATCCATTCTTTCTCCTGAAGAAGCAGTCGTGACCTGACACTCGAGACTAAGATTCCCTATACCTCGGCGTCCCTCTGCGGCATTTTCTCTGCGAGCTCGGCGATAAGAGCTTTTCACCGCAGAGTTCACCGAGAAATGTCGCAGAGGGCGCTGAGACGAACTTTGAAACAATTCCGCCTTCGCAACGAACGGTGCACTCAAAGCAGCACTCGGATATCCTCACTGTAGCGTCTGAACCTCTACCGACAGCACTGCTGGCAGATCGCGCACGATCGGCGTCCAGGAATCGCCGGCGTCGGGTGAGCAATAGACCTGTCCGCCCGTCGTGCCGAAGTAGATGCCGCACTTGTCGAGTGTATCGACGGCCATCGCGTCGCGCAGCACGTTAACGTAGCAGTTCTCTTGCGGAAGACCCTTCGTCAACGGTTCCCACTCGTTGCCGCCGGTTTTGCTACGGAAGACACGAAGCTTGCCTTCGTGAACGTAGTGCTCACCGTCGCTCTTGATCGGAATGACATAAACGGTATCCGGTTCGTTCGAATTCACATCGATAGCGAACCCGAAGTCGGTTGGCAGATTACCGCTGATCTTGGTCCACTGGTCGCCGGCATCATCGGAGCGCATTACATCCCAGTGTTTCTGCATAAACAACACTCCCGGACGCTTCGGATTCATGGCGACGTGATGCACACAGTGTCCGATCTCAGCGGTGGGATCGGGAATGTACTTGGAATAGAGCCCCTTGTTGATGGGCTTCCACGTGTTGCCGCCATCGTCTGTGCGGAATGCGCCTGCCGCAGAGATCGCAATGTAGATCCGCTTCGGGTCTTTCGGGTCGAGGATGATCGTGTGCAGGCACATCCCTCCCGCGCCTGGTTGCCACTTCGGTCCGGTGCCGTGTCCGCGCAGGCCGGAGAGTTCTTTCCAGTTCTTGCCGCCATCAGTCGACTTGAACAAAGCCGCATCTTCGACTCCTGCATAGACCGTGTCGGGATCGGTGAGCGACGGCTCCAGATGCCACACGCGCTTGAACTCCCATGGATGCTGCGTGCCATCGTAGAACTGATGTGTGGTGAGCGGCTTGCCAGTCTCGGGCGAGACGTCATAAACGAACTTGTTGCTCTCCCCTTTTGGCATGCCGCCGGGCGCTTCGGTTTCGCCCTTTGGCGTTCCCGGCTGGAACCACGTCTTGCCGCCATCGTCGGAGCGCTGGATGACTTGCCCGAACCAACCGCTGGTCTGGGATGCGTAGATGCGATTGGGATCTGCGGGTGATCCCTTGAGGTGGTAGAGTTCCCATCCGGCGAAGTGCGGCCCGCTGACTTCCCATTTGTCGCGTTTTCCGTCAGCAGTCAGAATGAACGCCCCCTTGCGTGTTCCGACGAGGGCTCGAACTTTACTCATGACTAGGCTCCTTAGTTTTCGTTCAATTGATGATTGGGCTTTACCCCAGGATGAAGAGACTCATCGAATTCTATCGAAGCTGAGGGAGGAGTCAAATCGCAGGTGCTCTAACGCGGAGATACAGTATATCCAATCAGAGAACTGAGACTGTCTGCTGTTTGGTCTAGCCGACCACTTCACTGGAGGGGGCGCACATGGCATCGAGAAGTTGCCTGGTTAACTGCGCGTGTTCCAGGATGACGCAGGCTACCTTGATCAATTCCCGCGCGGTAGCCATCTGATCTTCTATCGATCGGTGCAGGAGTTCAAGTTGATGGATGTCTGATTGGACAGACCGACAAAACTTTCGAGGAACGTGTGTCGTATCGTCGAGCATTAGTACTCCGACTCGGAAAAATATAAGACGACAAACGGATTCTGTGAAGCGCCAACTTACGCCAGTTCATGATTTTGCGGGTGTCCAAGAAAGTGGGAAGCATTGAGACTCCCATCACAACAGATGTGGCAGCGCGGCCACCGCACCAATCGAAACAATGGACAGTAAGCCTCCGGGTCCCGTAAGGTATTGGGCAACGTGAGAGAGAAAGGAGTCCTTCTGTGCGGGAAGCGACTCAACCGGAAGAGGGGATTTGTGTCGTCTGCAAGCAGCCTATCATTCCTGGAAAGCATGTCGCCATTGACCTGAAAAATGGCAAGTATTGCCATGCCACGTGCTACAACGAATACGAACGCCAGCAGAAGAGCCGGATGTACAACTAGAGTTCAGTTGAGGTCCAAAAGGCCAGTATAAGGTTAAATCCGATACTGGATGCGGCCAAACGAGCTCCGTGCCTGCTCCAGGAACGCAAATGTACTTCTGAGTGCGGCATACCTATTTCACTGTAGAGCGGGTAATTCGTAGGGTGCACTAGAGTGTTAACCGTCGCCCATCGTGACCGATCCGATCACTACTCTGGTGCACAAGCTCCTTGCTGCCGAAGACCCCGACGAATTACGTGAGTTAAGAGAGCAGTTGAACCGAGCTATCCATGAACGGCTCGAGGAACTGAGAAAAGGTGTACGTGCTCTCCCTGCTGGACCGCGGAACCCAGGCACCTCTGAGAGCGATCCGGAAAAATATTAGGCGGCCTACATTTTTGACACCTGGATTAGTACGGAATCATCCCGATTCGGTTGATTCGTAGGGTTTGCTACAGTCCGTCCTGTCTTCGTGAGAGCTCTTTATGTCGGATCGTATTACCAGCTTGTGCACAAGACTGCTTGAGACCGAAGAGCCCGCCGAAATCAGCCCGGTTGCGGATGATTTGCGGTACGCGATTCACGAGCACATCGACAAGGTTCGGGAGACGGCCTGCGAGATTTTGCTGTTCGATCGAGTTGTTAATAGCGCATTAGCCGATGCCGCGAGGTCCGCAAAAGAAGACCACGCCCTGAGTATTGGGAATCTGACTAATAAGGCGAATAATGAACGATCATCCGCTCAAACCCACGGATACCGAATGGCAGCAATTGGCAGAGCAAGCTTCCAAAGAGACCGACCCAGAAAAGGTGTCGCAGCTGATCGGCCTACTGTGTGACCGGCTGGACGAACTCGACCGCATCCGCAAGGAAAACTCAGCTTCGTCGGTATCCGGGCCGAACGGAGACTCCGGCAAGCCGTCGCCGGACCTCTGATGTGCCTGCTGCGATACCACCATCCCTGCCGGAGAACGGATACAGACCGACCACCCAGGGAACACAGGAAACACAGAGGAATGCCCTGCGCTTAGCGTGGCCCCGAATTCACAGAGTTCGTTGATAACGTAATTCATTAACCGCGACACCCCAAACTTCGTCGGAACGGCGGTGTCCATCGGCGGTCCAGTGGTCGAGGCGGTAAAAGCGCTCCGCGCGAACATTGCCGGCAAGTACCCACAGCACAGCCGACTTGAATCCCAGATCAACGAGGTGAACGCGAGCTGCCGATATCAGCGCAACACCGATGCCGCGTCCCCAGCGATCGGGTTCTACATAAAGAGCGTAGAGTTCGCCGAAGCTCGGGACGTCAGGGTCGCGAGCTGGAGCCGTGGTGGCGAAGCCGTGAATCACGCCATCCTCGGCCGCCACAATAGTGTAGGGATCGAGAGGGTTGGGGCTAGCGAAGGTGTATTTCTGCGCTCGATCTTCCGGGCGCAGTTGATCAAGATAGTCGTTGGGGAGAAGGTTGCGGTAAGCGGTCTGCCAGGAGCGCACATGGACGCGTGCGACTGCCAACGCATCAGCAGGCTCGGCAGGGCGAAGCAGCATGGATAGATGATAAAGGCGACCGAGCTGAATGATGGCTGCTGGACTGCGGATTTCAGCAGATGAAAGACCCTTGTCGCACACGTCGCCTCATGCCATTGCCTCTAGCTCATTGCCGCTGAAGTCTGTGTTATGCCCCCAGCTAATTGCTGACGGCTTCCCATGATCAGCAGCCAAAGCATGAACGCCAATTCGCAGAACTGCAGCGGGCTCGTCCATCGCGAGACCATGGCCTCATACTGAGGCAGCACCAGTGCGGTGAAACTGTTAATCGGATAGGCGAAGCAATTCAATATCAACCCGACTCCCAGGATGCGCGGAAGGAATCCCGAACGGTAGACGAGCAGCCCAAGCGGAAATAACCAGAGTCCCCAAAAAATTCCAGCAATATCAAATCCGTGGCCGTGCAGCCTGAGGAACAGCATCGCAAGGGCTTCGCGCTGAGACTGATCGATCATCGACAGGAACTCGGTTCCGCGCACAAGGGTCAGGGCAGCTATGGCATTGAGCTCATTCAGAAGCGCGATCGGAGCTGCGACTAGAATCAGAGTCAACATAGCGACTGCGTGCCGCTGGCTAATTGGTTTGAGTAAGTCGTATAGCACGAGAGCGACAAAGACGAAGAGTACCTGACCGATGAGGTTGGCGGCGATGCCGGAACGGAACAGCGTCTCGGCGGCCGCGATGTTGCGGACGGTGGCTGCGGCATTCCCGTGCACAATCAGTTTGCTGGGAACATAGAGAAGACCAAAGACGCCAAAGATGGATGCGACTGCGTAGAGTAAGCCTGCGAATCTGCCGCGGTTCTTCATGAGGCTCCTGGGCTGCCGCCTGGGGAGTTTAGCTCAGGGTACGGTTGGGGTTGTCAAAATGTTCCGGATCCCCAGGCCTTCGGGGACAGTGTTCAGTTGCGGACAGACATTTGCGATTTTGGGCACGGGGTCGTATTTCGAGGAATACGACGACCGTTCCTTGATTGGCAAATAGGCTATTACCTTGCGCTGACTGCTGGTATGTGACGTGCTCTCTCGAAAGAAGTCTGGCGTGTGGGAGCCATCATGGAACTGCTGCTTCAGGACCTACGCTACTCCGTACGACAGATAAGGAAGTCGCCTGGATTTGCTGCGATTGCCATTCTGACGGTGGCGCTGGGGATCGGATCGAATGCAGCGATTTTCAGTTTTGTCGACGCGTTGTACCTGAAATCCCTGCCCGTTTCACACCCGGAGCAACTTGTGCACATTTACGCCAAGGGGCCTTCCGGACACTACGGTGCTGGCTTTTCCTATCCGGAATTCGAACAGCTTCGAGATCACCACGGGTCGTTCTCTAGTCTGGCCGTAGAAACGCAGGTCGCACAGTTGCATCTGGTCAGTGGTGGTGACTCCCAGGAAATTCGCGGCGAGTTTGTTTCGGGGAACTACTTCAGTCTGCTTGGAGTACAGCCCGCGCTCGGACGAAGCTTCTTGCCGGAAGAAGACACCGTACGAAATCGAGATGCGGTAGCAGTCATCAGCGACCGGCTGTGGAAGGCGCACTTCAACCAGTACGCGGTGCTGGGACGCGAAATTCAGATCAACGGCGTGGCGTTGAAAGTGATCGGCGTTGCGCCGCCGGAATTTTACGGGGATTTTACCGGCAGGCCCGTGGAAGTATGGATTCCCGCGATGATGTATGGCTCCATCGGCTCTGGGTGCGATGACGGCTCTTATAACTGTTCGCTCTTCGACACGATGCTGGGGAGGCTCGCGGCGGACCAGACTCCGATGCAAGCACAGGCGGAGATCAGTAGTGAGATGGTGTGGTCGGCCAGCGACTGGCCAGATCGGCCCAGCCGGAGACAAGCTGTGCTGGCGGCGGCGAGCGGCGAATCGCCGTATGACCAGGCAAATCACGTCGGCCAGATGCAGATGCTGATGTCGGTGACGGCGTCATTGCTGCTGATTGCTTGTGCGAACCTCGCAGGGTTGCTTCTGGCGCGTGGTGTAACGAGAAGAAGAGAAATCTCCATCCGGCTTGCTATTGGCGCTGGTCGTGCACGCGTTATACGGCAACTCTTGACGGAAAGCCTCTTCCTGTCATGCCTGGGGGGCGCGGGCGGGCTTGTGGTCTCGGTTGTGGCGAAGCAGTTGCTCTCGGGCTTTTATTCCGCCGACAGCGAGGGTTTTCACCATCTTTATGACGTTAGCTTTGACTGGCGTGTGCTCCTCTACTCGATTGCTTTGACATTGGTGACCGGGGCGCTCTTCGGCTTGCTTCCCGCGATTCGAGCGTCGCGGCAGGATCTGGTCACGGAACTAAAAGACGGCGGATCGGCTTCGCCGCAGACGAAAGGCTGGCTGCGTCAGGCGCTCGTGATCGGGCAGTTGGCTCTCTCGATGGTTCTCGTGATTTGTTCTGGGCTGCTCGTCCGCAGCGCTTTGCAGGTTCGGCGTGGAACGAATTTCGATCCGGAGCACACGGTCGTACTGCGGCTGCGTCCAGAACTCCTGAAATACACGCAAACGCAAACAGAATCCTTACTGCGACGTGTCGACCAACAGTTGCGAGGAATGGCCGGCATTGAGTCCGTAGCATTCATGGAGGGCGGCGAAGGGCTGGTGTGGGACTGGGAGAGCGGGCGCAACGCTTACGTGAGTCTTTCTGCTCAACCGCAGGATCGACGGATAGGTCTGGAGGTTCACAAACAAGACGTCAGCCAACACTTCTTTCGCACTTTACGAGTGCCGTTACTTCAAGGCCGTGAGATCTCAGAACAGGATCGCCCGGGATCGCGGCTCGTTGCCGTGGTGAATCAGACGCTCGCTCAGCGTTTGTGGCCTGACCAGTCTGCTGTGGGCCAGACGTTGTTCATTAACGCACAGCCATTTCAAGTGGTTGGTGTGGCTGCAAATGTCCAACCCCGAAACTCCACACACTCTACGGAACCGCACCTGTACCTTTCCTATTGGCAATCGAACGCCACGCTCGAGGGTGACATCCGATTTGCGGTTCGCGTTGCCGGTGATCTGGCGCCCGCACTGCGTGAAATTCGTCGCGCCGTGCAATCAATCGATCCGGTGGTCCCAGTGGGCGAAGACATGTCGCTATCCGAACAGGTCGGCCTGCAATACATGCCGGTTGTGTTGGCGCAAAACGTAATGCTGTTCTGCGGGGTACTGGCGCTCTGCCTGAGTGCCATGGGACTTTACAGCATCGTCGCATTCGCGGTGCGGACGCGCACACGCGAATTCGGAATCCGCATGGCTCTAGGAGCCCGGCGGAAGGATGTGCTGCGGTTGGTTGTGACCCAAGGGACGAAGCTGGCGCTCGTCGGAGTGGCGATCGGCGCGATCGCAGCACTACTTTCTACTCGTCTATTGGCCAGTCTGCTTTTCGGGGTGAGGGCGACGGATCCGGTTACGTACTTTTGCGCGACGATTCTGCTCTTCATCGCTGGCCTGACTGCTTGCTATCTTCCAGCGCGCAAGGCGACTAGTGTCGACCCGGTGCAGGCGTTGCACAGTGAGTAGCTTCAACTACTGAGACAAAGACGCTCCCTCCGCGGTAAACCCATCCGCTAAGACTCTGCCTGAAGCCGCTGCGAACGGCTCGTTGGCACGATGCCCGCCTCGCATTAACCCCATAAAGGTTTTAAGGGTGTCGATCTTATGGTTTTGGGAGTGTCGCGCGTTGCTCGGGGACTGATACACCAACGCTAGAGATTTCTTAAGCACTTCAATATTCCGCGCTCACACACGCTTTTTGTGTGCCGCCCATTTATGGGTCGTCCGCAGGAGGTGTTGTTTTGGCGATCCGAACTCGTTTCTTCTCTCTTCTTCTGCTCATCCTTACGATTGGAGCGGGCGCAGGACGGCCAACGAGCCACGAATTCTTCGCGGCATTAACCGGCGCAACATCCTCAGAAGATCAGTCGGCACTGATGAAAATAATCGACTCTGGCAGGCTTTCGGAGCTGCAGTGCCCTAATTTCTCTGCCTATCAAGCGCCCGTAAGAAACTTCTACGAATCAATGGGGCGCGGCCTTGTTTGGCTTCGTGATGCAGAACTTACAAGTCAAGCCCGAGGACTCATCGCACTGCTCGAGACCGCTGACAAGAAGGGATTAAATCCCGAGGATTACGACGGCCCCAAGTGGGCAGCACGTGTCCAAACGCTCGGGAAGAACTCAGAGTATGGCCTGATTGGCTTCGACCTCGCTCTTACCGTTTCGGCGATGCGCTATGCCTCAGATCTTCATCTGGGCCGAGTCGATCCCCGTCAGGTTGGAGTTAACTACGACGTTGATGCAAAAAAAATTAACCTGGCGGAATTCCTGAAACGCAATGTGGTGGATGCATCGGATGTAGCGGCAGCCTTCCAACAACTCGAGCCAACATTCCCGGAATACCTGCAGACGGAGAAGGCGCTCCAAGCTTACGAAGAACAAGCAGAGGATGGGGACGCGAACAAACCATTGACGAACAAAATAGATCGTCTTGAACTCGCGCTCGAACGCTGGCGCTGGATTCCATTTGGAAGTGCGCAACCAGTGATTGTCGTCAATATTCCGGAGTTCCAACTCCGCGCCTACGACGAAGAATACAACCCCGTCATGACGATGAGGGTCTTGGACGGAAAGGCGAACGGGAAAAACGATACACCGAGCTTTGGTGGCCGGATGCAGTCAGTTATTTTCCGGCCTTACTGGAACGTGCCTGCAAGCATTGAACGCGCCGAACTATTACCGCGAATTGCAGGAAATCCGGGCTACATCGCCAGCCATGCGTACGAAGTGGTGGATGCCCATGGCAGGGTAGCCGGTGGGGACGTTGTGAGCGGGCTGCGCTCAGGCCGGCTGGGAATCCGGCAAAGGCCAGGCCCACACAATGCGCTCGGACTTGTGAAGTTCAGCTTTCCAAACGAATATGACGTCTACATGCACGATACGCCCATGGTGAAGTTGTTCTCGAAGGAGCGGCGCGACTTAACGCACGGGTGCATACGTGTACAAAAGCCGGAGGAGCTTGCGGAATGGGTTCTACGCTTTAATTCCGGATGGGACAGCGACCAGATTCACGCAGCGATGGAAGGAAGCAGGACGATACCGGTTAACCTGGTCCATCCCTTTCCCGTTTTCATCGTGTATATGACGGCGACCGCCGATGAAAACGGCGAAGCGCATTTCTTCGACGATATCTACGGACGTGATGAGGCCCTCCGCCGAGCTTTAGCTCAGCGGAAGGCCTGTTCAGGCTGAGAGTAGCTGGTGCAGTTTTTCACCAGCGACGCACGCGCCCAACGTCCACGTGGACAAAGTCTTCTCCCGGGTAATATCCAACGCCGCCGCGGTGCAACGAAAGTGCCGCATCACGCAGGACCGACGTCTTCACGCCTGGAATCCTAATGTCAATCGCCATCGCCTGCATGTGCAAGCTGTGCTGAGCAACGGCCGAAGAACGAGCCCGCAAGAATGCATTACTCCACGGAGTGCGGTAGCCACAGATGATGTTGATCTCAGCGTGGGGACGTCCCAACTTCTGTTCGATCGCCTCAAGTAAATCGAACTCGCGCGGATCGTACACATGCACATCGCCCGTGCGATGGTCGCGCAAGAAATTGTTCAGGCGCGACAATGCGCTCGGGATATAAGTGTCTCCGACCTTGTAGACGATATCGATGCGCTCCCCAGTATGGGTGTGAAACAAGCGCAGCCGATGCTCTTCAGGCGCAGACGCGGTAGCCGATGCGGTTGGGGTGTAAAGAGAAAACAGACCTGCAATGGAAAGGAGCAAAGCGAACAGCTTGAAACGAATGGTTGTGTACCTCACCTATTGAACTGCAAGCTTCCAAGACGGCTGGGAGCTTGATTCGAGTCCTGAGATGTTGCAGTCAAGGTATTCGAGTCGAACGCCAAGAGCGCGATCATCTCACAAATCAATCGAGCGTGACGCAAAATCGGCTTGCCTCATCAGCCACGCACCGAACGAATCTTTGTCAGGGTAGCGTTAATGCGAGCGAAGATCGTTGCCTCTCAGCAACCTGCCTGATACCGTTCCGGCTCGCCCCAAATGCCATTCCGAGAAAACAAAAAACGGCACCTCGAAAGCCGAGATGCCGTGTGCTAACCGCTGCGGAGGCAGCGTTAAGGATTGATCACTCCAAACTCTCCCGTCAGATATCCACTGGTTCCGGCAGCGAAGAAGAGTTGGTTGGTGTTTCCGTTGTTGGGAGATCCGCCGCCGAACTCGATGCCCCACAGCCCGGGAATGCTAATCACATTGTTGTTCTTATCCTTCACCTGGCCTACCAGTTTGCCCGTCGAGGTACTGAAGCCATGGATCGTACCGTCGTCGACGTTGCCGACCAGCAATGTGTTGCTGAGCGTATCGAAGTTGCTGGGCGCCAGAGCCAAACCCCACGGACCTTTCAGAACTGAGGTTGGGGGAACCAGGGTCTTCAAGTGCGTCCCGGAGGCGCTGAACACATCCACAGCGCCCGTTGTAGGTCCGCTGTAGGTGACTACCACGAAGCCCTTGATGAAGGCCACGCCGTACACGGTGAGCCCGGTTAAGTTTGCGTTAGTGAACGTCTTTACCAGTTTAAAGTTGCTGTTGTAGATCTCGATCCGATTCTTCGCCTGGTTGGCAGCGTACAGGACCGTCTGGGTTCCCGAAGTTCCAATCGCCAGGCCCGTGTAGTTTGCAGTGCCACTATTGTTTACAGCGATCACTGCGGTGTTGCCATTGACAGTGGAGTTCCAACCGCTGATCGTGCCATCGAGCGTGTCGAAGATGAAGGCCGCGGGTCCGGATACGCCGTTCTTCGTGACAACGAATCCGGTCGTGGTATTCGCGACGATCCCCGTGGGTGATCCTGTTCCAGTTGTCGCTGGAGGAACTGTCACAACCAGCGAGACGATCGTGCCGTTGGCTTGATAAACGGTAGAGAGTCCTGTGCCTTCATCGGACACCCAGTAAGGTCCGCCCGGCAAATAAGCGAGGCCCCATCCATTTTTTAAGTTTGGATCTTTCGTAGTGGTGACCAGGCTGGTCAGCGTGTACTGAGCCAGTGCGAGATTGGGTAAAACAAGTGCCGCAGCAATCAGCAGCAGCGCGATGCGAAGAGGTGCAATAAGCGTCGGTCGAACCATGATGAATTTTCATCCTCCTGATTGGATTCAGCCAGTGCGGGGTGAGAAGACGCTGGAGCAGGCTACCCTCATGCCGATTCGACAATGTCAATGCGTTGTAAAAAATTTGACATCCGAGTATCCAGCAAAAATGAAAAAGTCGATCCCTCCCTAGTAAACGAGTACCCCTGAAGCGGCTACAATGGCGTCCGAAATCTGCGACAGTCAAAATAGGGATGTTCGACTAACGAGGAGAATACACATTGGGATCGGACCTGAATCGTAGGGAGTTCATCAAGATTGGCGCAGGTGCGGGCGCTGCTTTGGCTATGCCGTCCGCAGCACACACTGCAGTTTCCTCCAAAACAATCGGTATCCAAGTGGGAGCAGTTTCGTTCGTGGATGAAGGTACGGAAAAAGTTCTCGATGTCCTGCAAGAACGAGGAGGCGTGAATACTTTGTTCCTGGCGGTATTTACCTATGGTCGCGGTATCGCGGGACGACAGATTCCCGGCCAGCCTCTGCCCGATCATGGGAAGCAGGAATACGATCTCAATTTTCACGGCGGCAACTTCGCGATGCCGCATCCTCAGTACTACAGGAACACCGTTCTCAAAGACACGCGCGCGCCTGACCACGGCAATCTGGATATTTTGGCGGAGGTAGTCCCGGCCGCGAAAAAGCGCGGCATGAAGGTCATCTGCTGGCTCGAAGACGTGTTTCGTACCGACTTGCCAAACATTGAGAAACTTCAGGAGCGCGATCTTTATGGACGCAACGCCGAGACGTTGTGCATGAATAATCCGGAGTACCGGGGTTTCCTGACTGGCCTGGTCGAGGACTACGCGCGCTCGTATGACATTGACGGAATCATGTGGGGATCGGAGCGGCAGGGTGCGCTTTGCGACAGTCTCGGAGCCACGCACGATATGCCACCGGTAGATCCGGGGAGTGTCACATGCTTTTGCGAATTTTGTCAGAAAAGAGCAAAGGAAAGTGGCATCAACGTGGAACGCGCGAAGCAGGGTTTTCTGGAGCTGGAGAAATTTGTTCGGGCGTCGAGAAGCGGGAAGCGGCCGCTGGACGGGTACTATGTGCAATTCTGGCGGCTGTTGCTCCGGTATCCGGAACTGGCAGCATGGGAGATGTTATGGACCGACAGCCTCCGAGACATGTATGCAGCTGTGTACAAGACCGTGAAGACCGCGAAGCCCACCGTGCCGGTAGGATGGCATATCTGGCATAACAATTCCTTCAATCCGATTTACCGCGCTGAACAAGACCTGCATGAGCTTTCGCACTATTCGGATTTCATCAAAGTTGTGATGTACAACAACTGCGGCGGCGAACGCATGGCGCTATACGTCGACAACGCCGGCTCGACACTTTATGCCGATCTCACAAAGCAAGGCCTGCTCGACTTCAACTATGCCGTGATGGGATTGAAGGAGGGCAGCTACGATCAGATTCCACAAGCCGGGCTTTCGCCGGATTACGTTTATCGCGAGACGAAACGAGCACTGGAAGGTGTTGCCGGTACCAAGACGCTAATCTTGCCGGGCATTGATATCGATATCCCGACCGAAACCAATCACAGCAAATGCACGCCGCAGAGCGTCAAGCAGGCGGTTCTGGCGGCGTTCCGAGCAGGGGCGCCCGGAGTAATCCTCTCCCGCAAGTATTCGGAAATGCGGCTAGGGGATCTGGGCGGCGCGGGAGAAGCGGTGCGGGAGTTGAAGTTGTCGAGCTGATCAGATCATCGGTTCCGCCAGTGGATCGTCGCCGCGCTTTCAGTAGACGCTCCACACTCCCGGCGTTTCGAGTTCGAGCGAGTGGCCGTCCGGATCTCGGAAATAGATGCTCTCTCCACCGCGTGGCCAAGCCTTTCGATGCTCAATCGGTATGCCATGTTCGGCGAGCCGAGACTCCCATCCTTCCAACTGACCACGGTCAATTGCGAAGGCGAGATGCAGCTGACCATTGCCGTCATGAGGAACCTTCCAATCCTTGGAAGCCCCTTTCTTGCACAGCAGGAGAACCTGATGACTGCCGACTGCCATCGCGGTAATGCGCTCGTCTTCGTCAAGGCGCTCGAAGCCCAGAACCTCAGCGTAGAACCTTGCCGAACGCGCTAAGTCCTCTACGTACAAACTGGTTTCGACTACGCCTGCGATTTTGGGTGCCATACGGACAATTACCTTCCACTGTCATTATCCTTCAGGATTGCTTTGACGATACGGCCGTTGCCCCGTCAAAGCTTTCATAAAAGGCCGGCGAGAATTCGCCTCCGAAACGAACTTCACCGTTCACGCACTATATCTTCGAGGGACACGGCGATGTGGATGCGGTCATGTGCTGTTTGTAGGGCACTCTTGAGAAAGCTGCGATTGTCAGATTCTGTCCGGTGCCGATGCGGGTAGGAGTGGTAAAGGAACGCGCGAGGCAATTTTCAACCAACGTTTAGGCGAGCGC
>Ga0126379_10000128_pt1 | contig 36375 bp, 56 predicted proteins | sample PanSoiMetPlot_24_FD_92640 | JGI IMG/M metagenome (GOLD analysis project Ga0126379, IMG submission 92640) | Tropical forest soil microbial communities from Panama - MetaG Plot_24 | ecosystem: Environmental > Terrestrial > Soil > Tropical forest > Bulk soil | place: Panama | collected 2016-02-17
CCACCTGGCACGTATCATTGGGCAAGATCTGCGTACACATGGTGGCTTCGGCCAGCGTGTACGCCATCGCCATCAGCGCCAGGCGGGTCATAATGCCAAAAGGTTCATTGCCACGAGAGGAGACGCTGGTGACCTCGACACGATCCAGGGTATGGGTGTTGAGCCAGTGCTGGAAGGCCAATGCCGCTTCGGGTTCATAGTAGCGTTGGATCGTCGCGGTGCCGTTCACCACAGGGTCATCGCTGGTAATTGGGCGCGTAGACATGCAGTTCCACCGAGTAAAACGTGTCAATATTTCTGACATCAAACGCCAGTAACAGTTGCTTTGGCCGCGCTGGCAACCCTAGGGGCCACTCGTGATAGACTCGACTCCCCGCCGTGAGTGTGGGCAACACCTTCGCCCCTTTGTCAGTAATGATGGTCGGGGTGACTGGTGTCCCAGCCGCATTGATGTCGAGCGTCAGCCGTTTGAGCACCGTCATCTGTGTTGAGCCTAAGCCATAAAAAAGTTGCTCGGGAATCTCAAAATAGATGCCGTCCCCAGGCACGAGCATGCGTGCCGGAATCCGTTCGTTGGTGAATTTATCCTCGATCATGACCGACAGGTACACCGCCCGCATCTCGATTTCCACCCGTCTGAGGAGCACAGACTGCGTAAAATCGCCTTGCAGGGTCAACCCGACCAGATGACCCAGCCGATGCGGGATGTCTAAAAAGAGACGCCTTCCTGGCCCTGCAAACCCCGGTAACGTATGGGTGCCATGGAGATACTCCAGCACTGGGGTAATGCTCGAGGCCTGGATATCGGCGTCGATGGTCACCCGTTCCGTCTGCAGCAAGATCTCATAGGGCTCTTGATAGCGCTGCGCTTCTTGGACTTCAAAGGTCAGGTTCGATTCCAGCGCCACGCTACGCCCCTGGAGCTGGAGGCTGGCGTTAAATTGCCTCGCATCCATATCCGTGGTCACCACCGTACACACCAGGGCGCGTAGCTCCAACTCGCCACGGTAGTAGAGGGTCTGGGTGAAGAAATCCCCCTGGAGCGTCAGGCCAAGGAAATGCCGTTGCCGGAGTATCATCGTCTGGTGCATGTGCCATGCGCCCATCGGTGTCGAGGGCAGCGGCAAATCGCCTTCCGTGGACCGGATGACGGGAGTGACGGTGCCCCCCTGACCCTCGATGAGAAAGCGGTTATGATGCATCAATTGGTCGAAGGGCTCTGTATAGCGTTGTTGTTGGTTGAGTTCAAAGAGTATGTCTCGACGCACATCTTCCGAGCGGCCAATGAGTTTCACCGGCCCTTGCGCCGTGATGAGTTCAAAGGTGACGGGACGCAGTTCCAGTTCCGCCCTGAACCAGGTGGTGGCATTGAAATAATTGCCCTGGAAAATAATCCCTAAGAGGTGACCCATCTGGGTCAGTGCCACACGGTGCAGTTGTCTCGGGGTGCCGGACAACGGAGCAAAATCCCGTTCACCTTCCGTGAAAAACAGCTTCGGGGTGACTGGGCCACCCGCCGCGTCATAGACCAGATACCACACCAGCAGATCGGTATCGAAGGGCTCGGCAGTCCGCATCTGCTCGGTCACCTCAAAGAACACCTGCGTGGTGACACTGTCAGACCGCCCGATGAGTTTGATGATGCCCGAGGAGGTCAGCAGCTCACATGTCACCGGACGCAACTCGAGTTCCGACCGCCATAGCGTCACCAGATGAAAAAAATCCCCGGCCAGTCGTATCCCCAGGAAATGCCCCATCTGAATGGGATACTGGCGGTGGATAGCGCGTTGCCCCCCACCAATATTGGGCAGGTTGATGGTGCCCTCGAGATAGGTAAGCGACGGCTGGATATTGCCCCCGGTAAAATCGAGGAGCAGTGTATACGTGAGGATATTCGTGTCAAACGGCTCAGCCGTCCGCTGTTGCTCCGTCAACTCAAACCAGCATTCGGTATCGACGCTATCTGAGCGGCCAATGAGTTTGATGGTGCCCTGACTCGTGGCCAGTTCCAGCGTCACCGGGCGGAGTTCCAGTTCGGCCCGGTAAAAGGTCGTCGCATTGAAGAAATTCCCGGTGAGATAGAGCGCGATAAAGTGCCCCATCTGGATCGGGAGTTGCCGGTGAATGTGCCGCCCAGGACCAGGAAAGCTCACCGACGGCAGCGCGATCGTGCCTTCCAGATATGCCAGGGTGGGTTGCAGTGCGCCCCCCATCATATCCAGCAGCAGCGTATAGGTGAGCAAATTGACGTCAAAGGGCTCGACTTCGCGCTGTTGCTCGGGGAGTTCAAACCAGCACAGTTGCCGCACATCGGTGGAGCGGCCCATGAGTTTGAGCGCCTTTTCCCCCATGGTGATATCACACGTCACCTGCCGCAGTTCCAACTCCGTCCGAAACAGGTTCATCAGAAACAGATTGCCCTGCAGTTCCAACCCTAAGAAATGGCCCATCTGGCGCGGCGTAATGTAATGGAGTTGGCGGGGCGTGCCCGTGATGGCCTCAATCGTCACGAGGCCTTCGAGAAACCCCAGGACCGGGATGAAACTCCCGCCCTGCGTGTCCACATCGAGGAGGAGTCCATAGGTCAGCAAATTGACGTCAAACGGTTCAGCCACCCGCTGTTGTTCGGGGAGTTCAAAATAAATTGAGGTGGTCGTCGACGCCGATTTGCCTATCACCTGGACGACCCCCTGTGGGGTCGTCAACTCCATGGTCACGGGCCGCAGTTCCAACTCGGCCCGGTACAGGGTGATGGGCGTCAGAAAGTTGCCACGCAGATGCACACCCGCCAGATGCCCAGGCCGATAAATCCCTGCCTGATGGAGACTTCTGCCCGTCCCTGTAATTGCCGCCAGGGTGAGCGAGCCTTCATTCCAATCAATGACCGGCGTAATACTCGCCCCATTCCACGTCGCTTCGATGGTGAGCCGATACGTGAGGAGGTTCGTGTCGATCGGTTCAGCGGTGCGCTGGTCTGCCAGCACCTCGAAGTAGATTTCCTGGGTGAGATCGGAGGACCTCCCCTTGAGCGAAATAATGCCTTGCGGCGTAATGACTTCCAGTGTGCAGTCTCTGACTGCTGCTTCCACACCCCAAAGGGCATGGCCACTCGTATCACTGCCTTGCAGTTCCACCGCTAATTCCCGGCAGGGATACCCCACCTGGAGTTCCACCAGATGTCTGGCGGTGGAGGTCACAGGTGGTAGCAGGGTGTGCGCCACCGTGTCAAGAATCGCCTGGGTGGTCGCGATATTCATGTTGGTATCGAGGTAAATCTGGTCCACCCAGCCGACCGTAGAATCAGGGAAGATATACGAGCCCGTGCGGATCTCAAAGGCACGGCTACTACTCCCCAGTGCCTGATCTTCAACAATGACAAGGTTGGCCGCATCACCGGCCACCAGCTGCTTCGTATCCTCTTCCCAGAAAAACGCGCTATACCCTTTGCCAAGGTCACGAATGAGTCCGGTCGCAAAGTTGCAGCTAATGGTCTGCGTGCCATCCGAGATGAAGTACTGGTCCCTGGCAAAGGCCGCATACGTGCCTTCAAAGGCATTGAGATTCTCGACGTTCTCGCCACGAAAGATGGAAGTTAGCCGGTCAGGATAGAGCAGGTCAGAGCTGGAACCATTAAACACCCTGAGACCATCCTTGGCTCGCCAGATGATGCCGTATGGGGTCGGCACGACCGTTCTGGCGTGTTGTTGCAAGACACCAGGAATGCTCTCGAACTTATACGGCACGTAGGGCTCAGTGCCGTCGATGCGATACCAGCCTGCCACACCAATGACGTACCTCGCCCGTTGCCATACCACGATGCGGTACAGCGGCTGGTCATCCGCGGTGACACGGATAAACCCTCGACGGGACTCTGGTCTCCCAGGGGGGGAATAAAAGACCAACCCTTTCTTGGTGTCCTCGCCAGAAATCCAAAAGATGGTGGCTTGATCGTAGATAAAATCACTATACGTTTCGTCGGGCTTGTTGTTATCGGTCTGGAGTTCAGGCAGCGTCAAAATAGCGGAGTTCGCATTACTCCACATGCCAATGAAGTCGGCCACACTCGACGTGTAGGTCGTCGTCAGATTATCAGGGACCGTGTATTCATGGAAGAATCGTGCGCCACCACCTAACGTGCGCCAGATACTCCGGCGATCCACCTGACTATCGGGAGACACCGGCAACGCCGTATAATACGGTTTCTGCCGAAATAACTGATTCACCCGCTGTTCGGTCGGATTGGAGTTCGACCGTGCACCCGTCACACTACAGTCATACGTCACGAGACTCTGATAATCCCCCAGCGTGCCACACCCACCACGCATCAGGCACGTATCAAAATAGGCAATAAGCCCACTCATCTGATTCGTTTTCACCATGAGTTGCATGGCGACCACATTGGCCCACGTGTTCGTGTTGATCCCTGAGCGCTGAAACTGGCTTTTGGTCAATTGGAGCTTCGTCCATGTCCCCGCTGAGGCCACAAACTCCGTGCCGCCCTGCGGTGCCCAGGAGTCCGAAATCGAGGGATTCTGCACAATGCGCTGGGTCTCATCCGTGCCACCGTTGTCACCCACGAATTGCGTCTCATCCCCAGAGGCCGCAGGGGTCGAACCCACCCCGTCAATCGCCGGGTTCACGGTGATCGACGTGGGCAGAAACTTAAACTGGTAATAGTCAGAGCCAAAGTTCCCTGAGCCCACGTCAAATCGCAGTGTGATGTACTCAATACTGCCGCTATTGCCGTCCACACGCACAAACAGGATGACGAAGTCTTCGCCGGAGGAATCACCCGACGAACCAAACTGTCCCAGGTTGATGGTGAGTGGTTTGGTCAGGCTGACCACGGTATCGGCTGGCACCGTGACCTTGAGACTCGTCCCGGATTCGACGATCGCCCCTTCATTGGCCACGACCACGACCTGTCCCGTGGGCGTGCCCGTGCCATAGGTGGCGCTGATGGTCCAGTCACCTGAGTTATTAAAGTCCTCGATGGCTTTCTGGGCATACGGCTGGGCCGACATATTGAAGCCATCTGGCGGTGGCGCGATGCCCCAATTTTGCACGTTATGGGCGACGTCTGCCTTGCGAGCATTGCCCCCACCGACCCAGAACAGCCGATCGGGCTGGGAATTGCCTGGGGGCAAACGGCGAAACGTCAGAGGATTGCTGTTTGAATTGGCGAAGACAAAACCATAGGGATAGGCATAGATCGACGTGCCAGCCGCATAGATCCGCGTATCGGCAAACCGGGTAATCGAATGAATCCCCGTGGCCGCCGTGATGACCGTATCGCCAGGAGCAATGCGGTATTCATGGGTGCAGATCTCGTGGATGCCACGCGCACGTCTGAGGAGCTGTGGTGGCGTCCCAGACGCCGGGCCATTGAGCGAGAGCCCTTGTGGGCTGGCCATATCGAGCAGTGACTGTCGCCTACTGGGCACCAGGTGTCCCCTCTAAGGCTTCCAGATCACTCAGAAACATCTGAATTTTCTCGACCTGGGCTTGCATGGTGGTGAGCAGTTCACGGACCTGATCCAGTGTAATGGATTGAATCTCTGGCGGGATTTTCTCCCCGGTCTGGTGATCAAACCGCGTTAATGCAACCGCATAGGCATCCCCCACTTTAATAAGTTGTACCAACCCTTTCGCTTTGAGTACATCATAGGTTGCAATCGGCAAGTCCACGACACCCCCTAGAACGTTGTCAACGCGATCCGTCGCCACGAATTGGTCGCCACCGCCACATAGAGAAAACTGGCATCCCAGGCGATATCACCCTGGTTGCCCGCCGCCGCAGACGTGGCCGGGGTAAACGCCGTGCGGATACGCACCCGATTGTCATTAATGTCCAACTTGCTCGTGGGCGTGAAATTATTAAACAGGCCGATATTGCCACCCTGGAGTGCCGTCAAGGCCGTGGCCGTCGCACTCGTTAAATCCATCCGGCCCGCTGCCGAGTCCTCCCGCATATACCAATAGGCCGTGCCCGCCGCCGTGGTTTGCCAGAGACAATACGGATTCAGCGCATTCAAATACAGTAACGTGTCCTGGCCTGACAGCCCCAGGCGATACCCCGTATCTGCGCCAGGGCCAATACTCACATGGCCATTCCGAAACGCTGAGAAGACTTCCAGAGCATCCGTGGCATCATAGAGCCGCATCCGCCCGTCTGCAGCCATCAGTTGCCAGAGCCAATCCAGCGGCGTCCCTGCTGGGCCCGTATGCCAGTTCAGCGCCGTATCCAGCGTGGAAGAGAGCCGCAAAATATTTGCCCCCGCTGCCGTCCCCCCGGCAATGTCAAGCTGGTAGACCGGCACCGCCCGGTTCAGGCCAATGCGCCCATCGGTCGTGGCGCGCAACGCCTCGTTGGACCCATTATTCCCCGTCACAATCCGCACATAATCGGTGGTACCCACCGCTTCGGTCGATTTCAGGGTTAACGAGGAGGAAGGCGTGACGCCACCAATGATGAGGGGACACACCAGATCCGTGAGGAACGTCTTCCGGGCCGTAATGGTCTGCGGGGTATGGAGCGTGACGAAACCAGACCCTGACACGCCGAGAAATTGCTGGAGTTGTGCCAGGGTGACCGATTCCCCAGGGTCTTGTGCCGGCAGATGGGCAATCCGTTTCTTCGTCTCGAAACGGTCCCCCTCGGTATACAGGGTCGCAGGCGATTTCAGGAATGCCAGGGACACGGCATCGGTATCCGTGGCAGGTTGCACCGGTAAGCCATACACCCGATTGCCCTGGGCGTTGAGATCGCCACTCAAGGTGGAGGTATACCCTGCCTGGCCTTCCTGTTTGAGTTGGGCCTGCTCCTGTTCCGCCAGGATCAGGTTCTCATCGTGGATGGTGCGCTCGAGGCAATGCATGGCCGTTTCGCCAGGCATCGGCGGGGTGAGATACCATTTCGCCATGAGTCACTCGATATCCGGGAGTTTCAGCATATCCATGAGCAGCGCCGAGACCTGTTGACACGCCGCCGCATACACCGGGTCACGATGCGGGCTTTCCCGCCCATATTCACGGGCGAGGAGTTGATAGGCAATGGGTAACTCCATCCACACCGGGAGATCCACCTGATGCGCCGTCGCCAGCATGGACACATGATACAACGGGTAGTGTTCGCCCCATTGCAGACTCTGGGGAAACAGGGGCGGCGCACTCGGCATATCCGGCACGGGATACACCTGAAAGGCAAGCAGGTCCAGCGAATCGGTGGTATAGGCCACGGGATAGCCCCGGTGATCTTGCCAATTGGGATGCATCGCGTCCAGTTGTGGTTGCGCCATTTGATCCAGATGCCTGGCGTCATACCACAGGTCCAACAGCTCGATCGCCCCATCGGGATAGTCGAATCGGCCCTGCTGGAGGTCCACAGGGACTTGATACGGCTGCACCAGGTACGGCACACTCCCCAGCGCATAGATGGCGTCGTCGTAATACTGGGCAAACGTGTCAGCCGACAGTTGTCCCAAGGTGAGAGCGCTACAGAGATCCAGCACCGCCTGCCTGGTCATTTCTTCCCCCGTGGCTTCGCTGGTGCCTTGCCATTGCCATAGCGTCCAGGGCGTTGTGGCGGCTTGCCATTGCCCACGTCGAAGTCGGTATCGTCCTTGTGGGCTTGCTTGGCTTGTTCCAGGGACCAACGTTCCGGCCTGGGCTTTTTCATTGGTGGCGGCATGGTATTCTCCTAGGCCACTTCACGGGCTTGCGCCTGTGAGGCCGTGTCTACATAGTCTGGGGCCTTGCCCCTGGGGGCAATCTGCGCCATGAGATGCCCAAAACTCAACATATCCCGTTGCCTGAGCAGTAACACGACCTCGAGCAACTGCATCACTATGCCCGTGGACACCGCAGGGATAGTGAGCGTGCCACCGGGAGGACTCGTGGTCAGATCGGCGGTGAGTTCGGCACTGGTGATCGTCACGGTATCGGGATAATGCAGTGCTGGCCAGAGCAGCAACCACGTATAGCCGATCTGCATAAAACACTCGAAGCGGTTGCCGATGGCACGTGGCCAGCGGGCATCCATAGCGCGCAGCGTCGTCAAACTGCACCGCTCTAAGAACCTGTTGCCGTGTGCGACCTGCAAGATCTGTGTGCCCTCTGGCACGGATTCTGGAAGTCCATAGAGCTGTAAATCGGGCATCGTGGCAATGATCGTCTGGTTCGTGACAACATGCCTGGCGGTGTTATAGAGCCGCTCTAAACGGGTGAGCAGATCCTGACACAGCGGGATCGAGTGGACCGCACCATCAGGATCACGCACCCTCGCTAATACCGTGTTAATAACGTCTTGCCAGGTGTCTTCGGCCACCACTTATTCCTCACGGAGAAACCCTTGCAGGAGCGCATCATGGGCTCTGGGAGTAAATTGATACATCCCTTCTCCGGCAGGTTCCACATAATCCGCTTTCATGAGTGCCTCGATCGGGGGCGCTTCTGGCAACCCCCCATAATGCTGATAGGCTTTCGACAGATACTCACCCGTGGCTGGAACGTTATACGTCGAATCCAGATACGACCGCAGATGCAACGGTCCCGATTGGGGATTCCGTTCCATATACGCATCCATCTGCCAGGGCTCCAACACGGACCCCGCCAACGCTTCGCCATGTTCAGGGGACAAACCCCACCGCTGCACGACGGGCTCCCACGCTTTCACCCGCTCTGGCGACACCCGCAGCGCCTGGGTCGCACGAATCATCTCTGCCTGGGACAACCCGCGCATAGCCTGGCCGGTCTGCGCAAATTCCTGGGCCGTGCGTGGAGATGCCACCGCTCGCCCTGCACCAGATTCCACACCACCACGTTCCATAAAAAGACGCTTGAATCCGGCTAAGCTGCCTTCGCCTTCTGGCCCTTTCAGTGTGGCCAGTGCACCTAACGCAATCGGCGCTAGCATGGCGAGTTGCCCCCACGTGGACTGCGGAGGAGCCTGGGGCGTCATGGATAACGCCGCTCCTGTCGCACCCGTGGGAGACAAGGCTGGGAGTAGCGACGTCAGTACCCGTGCCCATTCGGGCACATCCTGAGCGGGCTGTAACGACTGCTGCACTGTTGGCTGAAGCTGTAAAGGCATGTCTCACCCCGCACACACGGCACACGAGATCATCTCCCGGCGCCGCATAATGCCCCGGAAGGAACCGACGTACTCGATGCTACAGTCCATAGCCTGCCCATCGGGCTCATTGCGCACCCAGACAATGACCACATCGTACTGGGTGATACAGCGGGTCTGATTCCAGACCATATGGATCGCTGGTTCTCCCACGTCTCCACGGCTGGAATGCTGGACCTCTGGTGCCACGAGATGCTCGGGAAAACGCACCCACGTATAGGCAACGACGGACGGACTGCGCTGATACCGTAGGAGTGCATCACCCGTCCCGCAGAGCGTCACGCCGATTTCTACCTGATCATCGACCATAATCGTGTACACCGGCTTGACCCGTAAACACCCCAGATTCCGCTCCCAGAGCACCTTCTGGTCTTCGTAGATCTGTAACCGGCTTGTTTCCACGCCTAAACGCCAAGCACGATATTCATGCCACAACGCTGGGACTGCCGTCCCAATGCCACCACCAAAGAGCACCAGCAGTGCTGGAGTAAGTAGAACAGTCTTCCACCACGGCATGGCAGGTGAGGGCGCAGCCTCCTCACTCACGGCCTTGACCAGACCTCGGACCACGCATCACGGATCCCACGGGTCGGCCGGTGGGTACGGCTCGCAGGCCCTAGTAGTACGAATCCCACCATGCGATTCGTCTGGAGCCGCAGCAGTCCGGCCTCTTTGGCACGTTCCCAACGGGTCAGGCTGCGCGCCTTTTCATTCAGTGCCAGGTTCTTCTGATCCGCTGGAAGTGTAGGCTGTGATGCCGCCCAGGAATAAAAGTCTGCCAGCACGCCAGGGATGAGATGCTGGACCTCAAGACCAAGAGGCAGTTGATCGCTATAGGTAAAATCCCCACGCATCGTATAAGCCGCGTAGGTGAGCATCTCGGACTGTGACGGATACGGGTAGACCTCGATCTGCCGGATATCGCCTGGTCCAGGTTCCACCTCTGCCACCATCCGAGGGATCGAGATCCCACCCGTGAAGAGCCCCCAACGATGGGGGTAGTTCAGCGTCAATTCGGTTTCAGAGAGAAATGACAAGGGAAGCCCAATGCGTGCCAGCACAAACGAGCCCTCGTCCAATTGATACACGTCAGGCGGGAGCTGGTGATAGCGTTCCACGAGAGTATAGGAGCGGTTGGAGACGGAGTTTTCGGCGAAAGGGGATTCCAGAATAATACTGTGATGGGTGCGGGAGGCAATACGATACCACGCCGCCTGCACACGGATGAACCAGCCTTGTGGGAAGATGGCAGGCAACGTTTCCCACGCGGCTTGCGCGGTCGTATCCCCAGCCACGACCGTGGAGCCCCGTGTGGCACTGACCAGCCCTGCAGGCGGCGTGGCAACACCCTGACCAATAGGTGCAGGAATCGACAGTTCACAGTTGCGCTTGAGAATAGCCACACGACGTTGCCCGAGCAGTTCATGTACGCGGTCATTGCACCACTGCACGGCCAGGGGCATAGGGACCGGCAGCGACGTTAACCCTTGGGCACGTCTGGCGACATCCTCAAACGTTGGCATGTCTGTCTCCTAGCGCCAGGAGCGACGTTCCGTGTCTTTGGTACGCAGTGCTTGCGAGGCATACACAATCATCACGAGGATGCCACTGAGCATCCCCAACAGATACCACAACAAAGCCCGCCACATTAGCTACGCACCTTTTTCAGTCGGGGATTCGCCCGCTTCGCGGCTTTGGAGGCCTTGCGGGTACTACTCGCCAGGATGGCTCCAGCACGGGCTTCAGAGATTCCTTGCTTTTTTGCGATGGACGCCTGGGCCTTTTTAAACCCAGGGTGACTCTTCCCCTTCGTCGCCATCGTCATCTCCTCCACAGAGATGCCATACGATAATCGCGTTCAGCATGTCGATGGTCAGCGTGTCGCCCCACTGGAGTTGGGTCACCGCAGCGGCCCTCCGCCAGACCTGTTCCCGATACGCATACGCCTCGTCTTCCAGGTCCAGGGCGTCGCTCACGGTTTCTTCTCATCGTAGACGGGGCGGATTCTTTGCCGATTCAATTCGTCTGCAATCTTGGGCGAGCGTTGCTGATCCCACTGCTTCTTGGGGAGTTTGCCTTCGTCTTTGGTTGACGACAAGACCTCAGACGGTGGCAGATTTCTTTTTGCCATTCTTCTTTACCTTCTCAGGGAGCCCTTTGCGTGGCGTACTGGCAAAGTCAACCAATTGTTCTTCAGACATGCCAGTACGGGTCTTCTTCCCGGCTCGCGCTCTGGCTAAGTCAGCCCCCATCATCTGTTGTTGAGCCTTAGACTTAGAAGGCATAGCACTACTCCTCGCGTTCATACCCAGGCGGGATGGCGATCAGCGGGTTGGCGTCCTGGTAGGCTTTCGCCTCGGCCATGACCCGCTGCACGATCAGATCCTTCTGGGCGTCCTCCAGCACATCAAAAATATACACGATCCACTGATCGGTCGGTGCCACGAGCTGCATCCCATCGGCCAGGCGTATCCCGGTTAACCGGGGCATCTGCTGGGGCATCATGCTACAACTCCTGGGCAATCACCACCCAATCCAGGGTGAGTGTCATCGAGGCCCCCAGAATGCCGATGAGAAATTGCATGGCATCCCCAGCCGCAATCGGCAGGTTGGCATCGCCAGCCTGCACAAAGCCGGTCGAGAGTTCCACGTTATCTTGATACACATGAATATTGCCCGTGGGATCGACACGGAAGGCAATGATCGTGTACGTATTATCCGCCAGGACGGAGGTCACTTGTGCCCGTGCCGTGCCTGTCCCATCTTTCCTGGCCTGGAAACTCAGCCTGGGATCTGTCGAAGCCTTATAGAAAAACAGCCCATCAGCCGGATAGGTGCCTGTGACTGTTGGGCTGGTATCTGCCGTCCCAAACCCGAAGAACAATTCGGTCGTCAAAACCGTACCAAGTTTCACCCGTCCCGCACACCAGAGCTGTTTCCCAGCCACGTAGCGGATATTCTGCCCCGCAATCGCCGAGCCCAGCGCCAGCGTGGGGTTACAGCTCGCCGTGGCATCGGCGGTCAGCACGATCTCGCCATTCCTGGCGTCGGAAATCCCGATGGATGCCACACCCGTGGTACCGCTGAGCGTCCAGCCCCCGGCAGAGCCTTCCGCCAGTGGTCCTTCCCATTGCAGGAAATGATTCGCATAGGACTGAATACCGAGGAGCCCATTGGGGCCGAGTTGGCCAATAATGCCGAGAGGCAAGCCGGTGAATTGTGCGCCCATGCCATCAGAATTAGGCGCAAAGACGATGGAATCTGAGAGGGCAGTGGGCATAGCTAGTCCTCCTCGACGAGCGTCTCAACGCTCCCCACCTGGGCCAATGCAATTGCACGACGTAAGGCACGCACCCGTGCCCACACTTTGTCACGCGCCTGGAGTAGACGACTTATCTGTGTCTTACACTCATGGACCGCGAGCAGGTGCGGTTCCATCTGTACCGCCAGCACTTCATGCTCCATGTCGAAGCGCGATAACTCCTGCTCTGCCGTCGCCAGTTCAAGACGTTGCAACTCGATATCATCGTCAGCCATCACGCCTCCCTCCCTAACGGTGCCACACAATACGCTTCCAGTTCCTGGGCAAACTCAATAAGTTGTGCCGCCGTGACCGTATGCACCGCCTGCTTCGTGAGCACCTCTCCCGCGAGGCACAACAGGGACTCACGAAGCAGACTGCGGCCCTCGGACAACTCAGCCGTGGACAAGGCGTCCTGCCTGGGAGGGATGGACCGAGGGGGCCGAGGGTGCGCCATAACTTAATCCTTATCCAGTACTACCATAAACGCCTCTCCATTCATCCGCCTGTGAAGGTTCGTGTGATTGGTAGACTACATAAACGCAATTCCAAGTACGTGGCGGTTGTATTAGCACCAGGGCTCTTTATCCCTGATTTCTGTACCTCTCGGCACAGCCTAGACCATATCACCATCCCAGAGGGATGCCGGGCACTCGTGGATGTTTCACCATGGCGATACCGCTGTAGGCTACTCCATCTGGTCGTTGAACCTTCACCCTGTTTCCAGGGCGCTTGGCTGCTGATTGCCCATTGCTGATTGCGTGACAGCATCCGTATGCTTTTTAAAACCCTCAAGGCTGTCATTACTGACTCCTTTGTGGTGCCTACGGCTTTAGGGTATTCCAGCAATTCACCCGGTTCTCACCTGACGCTTACGCTGCCAGGGGGACTGTACTACTAATAGTACCATCGTCAAAGTAGTCAAAAACAGGACGCAATTGTTATCGCCCAAACTCTTTATTTTAGGCATCTTACGGTCACCCGCAAGGTCAGACCATATCATAACCCTTATACAAGGGTTCCGGGCGCTCGTGGGCGGGTTATTCTTGGGAGTCACCGCCTGGTCGTTAGAGGTTCTGGAGAACCGTAGCCCTCTCCAGCTTCCTACGGGATTGTCTTGAAAGTGTTTGACGATCACTTGAAGATGTTCCCCGTTTCACCCGGTTTGCACATGAGGCTTACGCCGCCATGGGGACCGTCTCTTGATCCATTATGGAAAAATTGAGATCATGTTCCCCCTTCTCCGCCATCGCGAACCAGGCCGTCTGGCTGGTGAGGTAATGGCTCAGGGAGTACGTGATGTCTTCCTGCATCAGCGCATTGATCTCGTTATTGGCCGTGAAAGGCTTACTCTCACTGCCTAACGTCTCACGCACTGTGGCCCAAAAGTTATAGTGACACATCACATGCCCCATGCTTTGCAGCACCGGGATGTTGCGCTCGTTGGTTTGCCCATGGAAATTGGTAATCGCGGCTTGTATGCCGGTCAACCCAATCTGCGCCGAGGCTGAGTTAATGTTGCTTCTTGCGACACCATCGAGACCTACGTGGTTGGATGATACAAGAGCAGCACCATCAAATGTGGTATAAGCAGATGTCGAGAACGCGAAATTCAAAACATTATGTGCATCAACCTCTAACCTGTAATTCGATACTCTCCTTAGCTCGCTGGCTAGCATATCCATCACGCCATATAACTCGTCTGATTAGTCCTATAACTTTCGTTACAGGTCGGACTTTATCTTCGCTAAAGGCACGTACCGACCGTTGCTATCTTTCGGTCGCCCAATAACGTCAGGCTTAAAGTCTCTGAGGCGTTCCGTTACAATGTCGTGAAGTTCTTGATCACGGGCACCATGGTTATGCAGCAAACGACATTGGCTAAACAACCAAAGTTCGCGCTTTGTATATGGAGCATTTGCTGCTACCGAGAGCCGACTTTCACAGAACTCACGTGTCATAGATGCCTGGGGACGCTTGGTCACAAGATAAGGCTCGATCACATCAAGCAAGGCCTTCACACGCTTACAACCTTCCCACACATTCCTGTATGAAGCAGCCCATGTTGATCGCCGCGACTTAAGCGATTGCTTATAACCAGGAGACGTGTAGCGCGAAGCAATATTCCTGGCATGATCAATGAAAATTTCATTGGTATTTGATAGCGTAATAACAGGCTTAATACCAATTTTGCAAACATTACGCCTGTCCGCGTCAATCCCTCGACGCCGGAAGCCAGGAATACTAATTGAGCCTTCACCTTCAATCGCCGCCACGAGCCACCCCAGGTCAAATGCTTCTTGAAACGTTACTGCCTGCGGATTGTCCAATACAAAGGATTCTTGCATCATGAGCACCTTTGTCTCTCAGGATATCCCCGCATATTGCCCGATCCAGCGCCACGAGTTTGAACTATACTAGTTCAATTTGGACGCCACATTTCGTATGTGACCTCGAACCCGGAGCCATAGGCAACTGCTGTATGCGTCTTGGCATTGCCCAAAATGGGGGAATCCATCGGGAACGCATTCCCCTCCGGTTTCATCCCCATCGGACCAAGACCGCTGATCTGCCTATTATTATAGGCTTGCCATGGCATGTCTATCACATTCACCCATTGCGGAAATTCCAGTGGACGCCTCCGTCCGGTCTCCATGTACACCCGGTAAATCCCAGGTGCCAGCAGTGCCGAGTAGGAGTTGGTACGGATCGGAATGGGCATACGCTATGTCCTCCTGTTAGAGCGCGTTATCCAGTTGCAGCCAGGTAAAGGCCACGCGCCCTTGCACCGTACCGGCTGGATCAATCAACGATTCGACTCTGAGCCGCACCGCCGTGGTCTCGGCCAGGTCGATATACCACAGACCACTCGTGCCATCCTTCGCTATCCCGTATCTCGTGCCACGCTGGGCCACGGCTGACGTACCCGTGCCAAACGAACCCGAGTTATCGACACAGCCTACCCACTGATCTGGCGTGTCAATCCGGCTCATATAACAGTCCGTCGAGCCATAGCCCGCTGTGGCCATGTCCGACTGGGCAATCCCCAGGATGGTGTTGAGCGCCGGGTCCGCCGCCGCTTCCACAGCCAGACCAGCCGTGGCAATGACGGGCGAACCCACCCGGAAGCTCGTGGCTGCGGCCTTGGGCATATAGGCCGTCACGACGCCCAGACCATTGGGGCGATACGGTTGAATCGGAGTCAGGGCCATAGATGCCTCCTAAAGCATGCTGCGCCGTTGATTGCCATAGTTGAGATGGGCGGTGCCATCACGGAGTTGCCGGTCGATGCGTTGATACGCCTTCTCGCGCTCACGGTTCTGAATGGCGAACCGTTGATACGCCATCTGCTGGGCTTCGGGGGAAAGCTGGTTCCAGTTGCCGATCACATTGACTTTGACGCCATGGCTCTGGGCAATTTCCAAGAGCCGATCGCCATTGTTCATATCACCGCGTTGACGCAAGGCTAAGGCGTGTTCATCACTGCGAATATCGATCCAGCGCTCGATCGGACACCACATGAGGACTGCCGTGCCTAAACGCCGATGCCCCGAAGGGTTCCTGGGCACATCAGGACATTCGGGATCATCGGCGTCCACAAACCGAAACCCCTCCATCTGCTTGCGATGGACGTGGCTGGTTTGCGTATCACGAATCCCACATTCCACCCAGCAGTAATGCCGATCGGCCTTGGCATTCGTAATGTCGGTCATCTCGTGCGCGCCTGCCGCGATCTCGTTGTCAGGCTGGAGGACGCGGGGATCAAGCAGACCAAACGCTTTGGCTTCGGCCTTTTTCTCGATGAGTTCCTGCAATTGATCGTTGCGCATGCGCAGGACTTCATCACGGCCATGACCAGGGGGCGGCAACGCATCGGTGCCAGGAGATTCGTTGGGCACGTCACGCTTGCGGGTTTCAATGACCGGGGCAGCTGCTGCCCGTTGGATATCGTCTTTCGTCGCCACAGAGCTGCTCCTACCGTTGCGTCCGGCAGTGACACCGCCCATTGATAATCGGCCCGAAACACGTCTCACAGTTGCTTAAGTTGTGGATATTGGTCGAATAGGCCGAGGCTTCTTGCAGGTTATTCACTTTATAGTAGTTCTTGGCCCACTCATCAGGACTGCGTTTGCCCCAGAGAGCCGCACCACCACGCCAGGTCGCATCCGACTTCAAAATGTCATTCCCGAACACGTTTTCCGGCGTCGGACCATCACTCGGCGTGCTCCTCCCAGGGGCACCCATGGCGTTGCGGTCGCGCTCAATCCTGACGGATTCTGCGGCGTCATGCGCCTTCACCTTGTCGATATTCCCACCGACGACGCTGCGATAGATGAGTTGCCGCATCTCCTGCGTGCGTTGATGCACGGGAATTTGCTGCATCGCCTGGTCAATGTCCTGCTTGAACAACTGGTAATAGGGCATCTCGTTGAGTGCCCGCTGGCCGACTTCGCCGCTGAGCTGGTCATAGATCTGCAGCCCCTGCGTCTCGATGGTACGGAACCGGGGTTCCACCTCGTGTCGGACTTGGCGGGCCGCACGTTCAGCCACCGCCTGCATACGCTTCGACACCTTGACGGCATCGCCCTGAAGGAGTGCCTGTTGATACTCTTCTTCGCTGATGTCGTCGATGGGCGGCTCGTAGGCAGACGGTGGCATAGACTGCTGTTGGTTGCCTTGCAGACCACTCGTCATCATGCCAGTGAACATCCCGGCCATCTGGTCAAGCTTGGAGTTGAGGGCTTTCACTTCGTCCAGCGCCCCATTGAAACGCGATTCGTCCACATAGCGCGGGGTGTCTGCTGGCGTGGCAGGCTCACCACCAGGCAAATACGGCCCAGGATCACGGTTGCGACTCCAGAACGGCATTACGCTCGTCCTCCAGGTTGTGAGCGCTCATGGGCGCGTTTGTTATTCAAGGCAAAGGCTAAAATCTCGCGGTACGCCTCGCGTTTGCCTTTGAGCACCGGGATCTGGTCCAGCGCCACGTCAAGCGCCACCTGCGTACACAACGCCTCCTGGCTTTTGACCCACTGCACAAAGGCGTCATACGCCCGTGGCTGGGCCACCAGGAGTGAGAGCCATTCTTCCATCAGGGGCTCCCTGACGCACCAGGCAGGCCATTCTTGCCATTTTGCCCTGGGACACCGCCAAAGACCTGGGCCAGTTGCGAAATGGGATTGGCACTCTGCTGGGCCTGCATCTGCTCGATTTCCGGCAACGGGTCCACGAGATAATGCCGTGGGTCACTCACGTCGCTAAACGTGCGCAGGACACGCTCCATAAACTCATTCGTGGCGGCAATGGCTTTTTCGAGCACCGTCCGCAAGGCCGGGGAGACCTGGGGTTGACTGGCCATCATGCTGGCCTGCACCATCTCTTGCATGTACTGGCGGTAGATATTGCCCAGGAGCATGGCGTTTTGCTGTTCGACCTGCTTGTTCATCTGGGCACTGGTGACGGTCAGTTCAATCTGGATACTGTTGTCAAAGTCCTCGTTGAGGAGCGTATCCATGTAGAGCTGCGCGTTCTCTGGGCCTAAGGCCTGCATGAGATACCGCGGCAGACGGGTGTCGCCACGCATCAGCCGCTCCTGCTCCCGGTACAGGCATTCCCTGACCAGACAGGCCGCCGCACTGCGGAAGGACGTGAAAAATGGCGTGTGACGCTGGTTCACCTGGGAGAGCATCTGCATGGTGGTCGTGGCTGGCGTGCGACCGGGGATCTGTTCAGGACGTGCCGTACTTAAGTCGTTAATCCCGGTCATGCGCTCCGCAAAGCCAATCGCCACCTGAAGCAGCCCATTCATGCCGGGGTAGACTTCGCTCATCTTCAGTTCTTGAATGCGATCAGGGTCGGTACTGCCCAGGTAGAGCCCTGGATAGGCCAGCACGGTATCACCCTCGATGGCCCCAATGGGCCCTTTGTACATCCGGCAATTGGCCAAAAACTCGTTATCAATCCAATGGTTGAGCGCATCAGTGGCAATCGTCGTCGCACTGGCAATAATCCGTGGCACGCCACGCCCGTAAAACTTAAATTCCTCGATGTCGAAGTGGGCAATGACGATGTTGCGATGGTCATACGGGAACCAGTCAACGGCAAGAATCTGCCTGCCGGTATGATTGAACCACACCAGCAAGTCTTCGTTTTCGCCATCGCCATCGAGATCAAAGCAGCACGAGACTTTGAAAATATCGTAGATGTCGGTGCGGCTAGCGTTGCCATATTGTCTGGCGAACCGCTCACGTTCCTGGGTTTCCCGTGACACGCCGCCCTGTGCGCGTGCCATGTCCACATCCCAACCCTGCCGCACGGCTTCTTCGGTGAGCTTCTCCGGTCCCCATTCGTAGCGAATGGCAATCCACGGCAGATCATGAATGTCATAACTGGCACCTCCAGGCACGAAGATACTCTCGAGGGGCAACGGCTCGATACGTGCCCCGGCGCGCTCGACGCGCAGATAGCGGCCTTTCAGCGCCTGCTCGGTCCAGTTCACCTGCCAGACGCCCGTGCCGAGTTTCACCACGTCTTTCCCAGCATGATAGAGCGATGGCAGGAAATTCCAGCCTAACCCGCCATAGGTGGCTTCGGCTTCCGAGTTCAGCTCGTGATCGATACGGACCTGCACGGCTTTGGCGCGATCACCCCAGAGGTCCGAGGCTGCACGCACCGTGATAATCGGACTGGCTTCTGTGGTGATCGCAAACACCGTCGCAAAGATGGCATCACTGGCGATCGAGGCAAGGGGAGCAACGCGGTTGGAGGCATTCAGATAGGGGACATCGCGGGTCGTGTCGGTGGGTTCGCCGTAGTAATGCCTGCGGGCTTCCGACCAGGTGCGCTCGAGGCTGAACCGATCGGCCATGGCGTTTTCAATTTCCGTGTACAGCCACCCCGTGAGCGCTTCACGACGGTCCCGCGTCAGACGCGGCGACGTGTCGAGTGGCTGGGGATCACGGCTGACAAATCTCACGCATTCCCCTTTGCCTGCCGGGAGAGCAGCGTCCACTCGAGGTACGCCTCGACGGCACGAAACAGATCCAGGTCCGCATCCACAGGGGTCTCTAACCGGAGCAGCTCCGTCACCACCTGAGCACACAACCGGTACAACTCATGCGGCACATCAGACTCAGCCATAGCGGTCCTTTAGGATGGCGGACTTGACGGCGCGGACCCTTGCGGCGGCGCACTGGAGGGCTGATAGACAGCGGGCAGTGTCGCCAGTCGAAACGCCTCCTGCAACTCAGCCTCTGACTTCGGCAAATCACCAGGGATAACCACGGAACCCATCCACACTGGCGAGGGCATAAACGTACTCATGCGGCGATTCCTCCCGCTTGATCGAGGTCTTCCGGTATCGCCTGGAACACCGTCAGCGATGACGGAGACGCATTCCACAGCAGCAACATCCCGCCAGGCATCATGTCCACATCACCCAACGTCACGGTTTGCCGCTCCTCACCTTCTAAAATGACCATCTGGATCGCCTGGAGCGTATCAATCGGCAGCGTGATCTGGCCCGTATCGCCAGGCACCATGGCGTGAAATAAGGCCGACGAATCACACTGCAAGCGCCTGGTCCAGGCCTGCATGCCAGGCACCAGTTGGCCGTTCTTACGGAGCGTAATGGCTATCTCGAACGTATCTTGCCTCATGTCATACCCCTACACGATGCCAACCAATGGTGCCGATCACCGTCGCCCCACCAGGCACCCGGTAAAAGTACGTGCGTCCCTCGTGCTTGACACCAATCCGGTACATCCGATTATCCACGCCACGGAGCAGAAATCCCGGCGACACCACATGCCCAGTACCCGAGGGCTGCGTGGGCGTGGTGCGGAGTTGTCCCGTATACCACGCCTGGATATAGCGGATCGTCCCCTGCGCGTCGGCACAGGTCCAGTAATCAAACGGCGGCGGTCTCGGAAAGGGCGGCACATCGGTCAGTTCGATTTGCGGGGTCTCCCCAATCGAGATGTACCACACGTGCCCCTGGGTGTCCCTGAGTGCCCCTGAGGTGCGGCTCATGAGGCCACCGGACCAAACACGGCGGCTTCCAGGTTGTGGACCCGTCCTTCTAACTGTTCGATGTACAGATACGCTTCTTCGAGACTCGCCAGCATGGCATCCCCACCATCAAACACGCCCAGATGCCCATTGCCCCTCGCCCTGGCTTCGGCAATGCGGGGCAACTGGTAATGCGTTTTGGCGTAGGTCATGATCTCTGCGAGCGGCTGCAGTCCGTGGTACTCCGCCGCGCCATCTTTGTCGGCATGCTGCACAATCGTGCCGGTGGCGGCATGCTCGAAGACATAATCGGGATGGTTGTATATCGACCCATTCAGATAGATATTCCCCCCCGTATTGATCGTCCCCGGCCCCATGATCGTATCACCCACCGAGGCCACCGAGAGCCCGCCATGGAGACTCCAGTTGCCTCCCGACCCATCCAGAATGCCCCATTTGACCGTGGGCACTGGCGGCGGAGAGCCGGGCGTTGACGGCAAATTGCCGATGTAGAGACCAATCGCATTGGCCACCGTCCCCGCGTTGGTCGTCACATCGCAGTAAAACGCCGCCCACGTATCGGTGGCCGAGTTCGCATCGGACACCATGACCGACGACACCCCGCGTAAGGTCTGCATATGCCCACCGCCAGACAGGGCATTGCGCGACTGCACCACCAGGTTGCGCGACACCAGATGCGACACGCCGGAATTGGCTTCCAGACGATATTTCAGCAACGCGCCACCATGATTCAAATCCAGGGTATCGGGTAACCTATCGACCACATCGGTGAGCACCATGCCATTGGTCTGCACCGCAAACGGTTCAGCTCCATGAATGACGGAATCGGCAGGTTTGGACTGACGCAGCGACAGAAACCGTGCCGCACCCGCCGAGTCATCCATGTCGATATACGCCTGGTAGGCGGCAATCTGAATCGACATCGGCGCGACGGTGTTGGCAATGCCATACTGCATGCGTGCCCCGGAGTAGTGCAGCATGGTCACGAACGACGCCACATCACGGGCCAGAGGACTCGGACCCACCACGCACTGCACGCATGTGGACTGCCCAGGGGTGGCATACGTGGATGGCGCGATCTGCGCGGCCACGGCCACACAGGCCCCCGTCTGGGTGGCAACATTTTCCCCGAACGCCGCAATATGCGCCGCTTTCGTCGCCCCAGCCCCCGCATTTGACGTCGAGAGCACCGTGGCATACACCGCCCCGTAGGCCCCGGACGCCGCATCCATCCGCATGACCGAGGAGATGCCCGAGACCGTGCCGTAGTCGCCGACCACGAAGTTGCTATAATCGTTGGTCGCTTGCGAAATGGAGACCATCGCAACATGGGCATAGCCCGCCACCACGTGCGCCAGCGGTGAGCCCGACAGGGCGCCTGGGGCGAGCGCCACCACCTGCCCCAACGCCGTTGGCCCGGCAAGATCGTAGCTGGGGGTGACCTGCCACACATGCTTGCCGGTCCACGTCGGCGTAATCGCCTGGCTCAGGGCTGGTGCTGCATCACTGCGCATGGCGGTCGATGCCGTGCCATTGATGGCGGTAAGGCCAATCTGCTGTGTCGGGTTCCCTACCGCCGTCTGTGGTTGCCCATCATAAATCCACCGGGTGACCGTCAGCGTGCCCGTGCCCGTATACCAGCCCGTCCGCAGCGTGGCCATGAGGAGACCAATGGTCAGCGTCCCAGCACCACCAATGGTGCAGCCATCTGGCACCCACAGCATAATGTTCGGCGGGATCACGAGGGTCGCGGAGACCGTCCAGGCGGAGGGAGGCAGGTAGAGCGTGGCTTGTCTGGAGCCGAGATCGTTCAGTTGGGCTTGAATGGCATTCTGGGTGAACACGTCCACAAATTCGGGATGGTTGGCCCACACGTGGGTTAAGCCAATGTCCTCTTCATTCAGCTGCGTACGCGAAAATACCATATATCACAAAGCCCCATATTGTATAGGGGACGATATGTCAGCTACACTTGTGACTGAGACTGTGGCTCCATTGAAGCAGCCGCACCCAGATCAACGAAGACGATCTCGGCCTTGTTTTCCACGGTCTCACACACCTCACGCACCTCCTGGGGGCGCATTGCCGAGCGCAATGGTGACGAGCCCCCCACCAATCGCTGGCAACTTAAAGCCGCTTCTCCACCAGCGCTCGATAATCGCGTGTTCATTGACCTGTGCGGCCAGGGCGACACTACTCCACAACACTTCGTTCGCGGCATCGGTAATCTGTACCGCGCTGGTCCCGGCCGTTAAACCAGTCCCCGTCCACCTGATATATTTGACATACGCCTGCTCAGTGCTGACAAACCCAGCCGCAACCGTATCCAATAACCACCGATCGGCCACGAAATGGTTCGCCATTAGGACACCGTGATGCGCTTACTGTTCACTTTGTCTTTGCCGCCCGTGTTGTGCTTGCGGCTCCACGACCCCTGAATCCGCGGCGAACCCGGACCCGTATTCCCCGGCTGATTGTCATTCCCCTGCGACTTATCCCGCTGCTCACCTGTCCCCGTTGCCATAGACTGGCCTCCCACAGCTTGAGGCCCCTGAGTGTTCCCTCTCAGGAGCCCAAGACCTGCATATGCTTCATGTTACGGAACCGTAGAGCTTTATGGTAATAAGCACCATTTATCAAGTCAATAGATAAAGTAAAAAAATTACTGCGTGCGAGAATACGGGGGGGATGTCAGTGGGACATCGGTGGCCAGAAGTGGGAAACTAGCGCCAGCGGTCTTTGACGTGCTCAGGGGCTCTGGCCCGGTCGAGGTAGGTGAGAATCGCACCCCGCGTGTCATTCACGTGGTGAATCGTCTGGGGACGTGGCATGAGGGAGAGACATCCCGCCAGAGCATCCAAGAGGTCCATCGTGGCGCCACTGGGGAAATCGGTGAGTTCGTTCGTGAGAGCACGCATATGACTCATCACACACAGACGTCCCTGCGCGATGAGTGGCTGAATCGCTTCCCTGATCCTGGCATCCTTCGCGTCATCGGTGTACTGCGTGCCTTCGGTCAGGGGCAGACGTATGCCACGCCGGGTCGCTTCATCCATCACATGCGAATAGAGCAGATACTGCTGGCCAGCCGTCTCTATGGCCATCTGCACCGGATGATACGTGGCGTACACCTGAAAGAGTTGGTCCGTCAGCTCGGTCGTCGAGGCCCTCTCAGCCCAGGCATATCGCACGTGGATATACGCCGGGGGCGCATGACAGGCCACGATCAAGGCCGAACGGGCTCGCCCTCGTCTCGATTGCTTGCGCCCTGACGCAGGATCGAGATATCCGTAGCATGGCCCCCGGAGTTCGAGCTTCCCTTCAGGCACCATATCTCTCCTGATACTCGTGTTTCATCCACACCCCTCGCAGTCCTTCCTTGAGGTCCGGACGATGCCGTTCGTAGGTGTCGGGAGTCAGCCTGGTGCCAACCGGGTAGACTTTCGGCAGCGGTCTGCCACGGCCAAAGTCCTCCCCTAAAATATGATCCCGTGGATCATCCTCCATCACCCACATGTCCTCCGTCTCCCGGTAATACCGCAACGCCCCCACGTCAAATGCCACCAGTGTGGCGTGTCTGGGGTTGTTTAAATAGTTGAGCGCATACAGGTCCGGCTTGCCCTTCCTGGCCAGGTCGGCTTCGATGTCACTCAGCACATCCAGCGGATACACCTCCGGCCATAACGCCGTGCCATCCTCCTTCACGGCACTGTATCGCTGCACCTCGAGCCTGGCATCTTCCCGTTCCATCCGCACGTAAATGTCATTGTTCGACCAGTGTGTCCCCAGGAACCACTCGAGCGCATTCCGCTCCCGGTCATCAAAGAGGGCAGGCACCGCCGCGATCCAGTTATAAATCCGGTCCATGACCACCGCACTGAAGCGATCTTCTTCACCAATCAAGTCATCATAAATCGCACAGTTGTAATGATTCCCCGTGACCTTCGCATCCACACCCGTGGTCTCGATCGTGGCTTCCTTGAAGATCTCGTTGCGAGGGAAAAACAACCGGTCATTATTCCATGCCGTGGCCTGCCTCGACGGCTGCTCCCAAAAACACTGTGGCCAAAAGGCTCGGAGCAGACTGCTGGTTTCCACCTGCGTTCTGAGTTCTATGAGCTTCATCTGACTCAGTTTCGCGCCCTGAGAGGCCAGGAGTAACCGTGTGGATCTGCCCTCATTATGGCTCAAGTACCCAATCCGGTCCCGAAAGTACACATTACTCCCCTGGGGCTGAATGAGCAGGTGTAAACATAACCCCTTGGTGAGGGTCGTCTTGAGACTGCCTCGCGGCGCCAGCAACAGTTTGCGTTTGGCACTGGGGCTCTGGAGAAACGTGCAATACTCCCCTTGCACATGCGGTTGCATTAACGTCGAGCCATTCATGAACACCAGGTTGAAGTAGTAGAGCGACCGTTCAGCGGTCTCCCGAATCGACTGCACGACCACCGATTCCCCTTCCCCTACCGTCCCTGCCTGCCTCGGCTTCGGGGTCTCGGTGTCCCAACGATCGACGACCACCTCACGCTTCAGGCGTTCCGTGGCTTGTGCCATGACCTGCGCACGTTCCATCGGATGTAAATACGCCGCCTCAGTGCGCTTCCGTCTCCAACCCTTGGGTGGTGCCATTCGCATGCTCCGGTATGGCCCGAAAGGCCGCCATCACTCCCACTTCCCCCGCATTCACCGCCGACTTCAACATGACTTCCAGCGTGGCTTTATCCAGGGACAGGGCCACACCTCCCGGCGGCGTCTCCTTCTTCTCACCCAACGGCCCCTTGTCTAAGATCGCCTCCGCCGCATGTAACTGCACACTCTCACTCTCGGCATTGAGGAGCCTCCCCATACGCTCCAGGGCTGGCTCCTGTAAGGCTTCCATCCTGGCCACTAAGCGCTCCTCTAAGGTCTTGAACGCCCGGTCCCTACTCTCCTGCACTTCTCCCTGAAAGAGTGGCTCATGCTGCCATTTCTTCACGACCGCTAATGACACATTCGCATACTTCCCCGCCTCGGATTCGATATAGCCCAGCGCCAGATACTGCGCCACCAGCTTCTGCTTCGTTGTTAAGCCTCGCTCCATCGCCATCCCTCCACCGCGCCATAACCTCATGCGACATATACACATAGCATAGACCACGGCGCAATGCTACTGTGAGGCTATCATACGGCTAAATGGTCTATAAGGGTGGGAGGTGAGGTATCTATGGACGACAGGGACAGCATATGATGGCAAGCGCCTGGGGTGCCCCCCCCACCATGGCACAGAATATCGTAGAATGGCTATCCATCTTAACTAGTTGATATGGTTGAAGTTAGTGAGAAAGAATCGATAACCATGGTTTATGGCATAAATCTTGCAATATATTTATAGAGATATATATAATCTATCTATCTATCTTTAAGAGAGAGAGGAGGAGAAAGACAGACTGATACGGAAATCACGCTTAGCGTAGCAGATGAGCAACGACGCCCTGTTCTCGATGCTCCCTGGCTGCTCCCAGAGTTTATGTCCCCTCAACATGATGTACACCTGAGGTATACCTGCATCCGTTTATCGTATTACTGGTAATATAAGGCAGGTATACCCAGGGTATACCCCATGTATACGTGCATCCGTTAATGTATTACCCGTATTATACATTACAAGTCTATTTGTATACGCGTTACGCGTGCACACGTGTTATGTGGCGTAGATACTGAGGTTTAGTGATAGAATTATTGCATTTATAACCTAGTATGTGTAAAAAATACGCTAACAAAATGTGTGTAAGAGCATTATTATTCAACCGGATTCATCGTCACAAACAATCATATCCATTGTTAGGCATGACGTGTTTAACTCACACACAGCATTGGTACGGTATCAGAGGATCATTGAATTAGCGATGCAGGGATGGGAGCAAAGAAGGATAGCGCGGGCATTAGGACTGCACTACAACACAGTGTATGGGGCATTAAAGCGTAGCGATGTCCGCGCAGAGATCGCACGTCTCCAGCATGAAGCAGAGGAACGGATGCTGACCCAATGGCTGAGTCATGTCGAGGGCATCCGAGAGCGGCGTGAGAACAAGTGGCAAGCAGTGGAAGATAAACGTGCGGAGAAGAAGCGGGAGTATAGTAGACGTGCGAAGCTCAAGAAGAAACGTGGGAGTACAGGATAGGACTCCCACGGGCTGATGGTGGTCAAGGGACAGCCTTGTGGACATGTCGGAACACATCAAGACTAATGCCCAAGGCCGTAGCAATCCGTTGCACAATGCTAAATCGAGGGTCGACCTTATCGGATTCAATCTCAGAGAGGTATTTCTGAGACAGGCCAGCCGCTTGCCATAACTCTTTTTGTTTCCAGCCCTTATCGATACGTGCCTTGCGTATTTCCCTACCAAGTGTACTCATATTTATCCCTCCTCTAGCAACAATGATACCGTAGCAGAAAAAAAATTGCCACACAGCCATAATTACCCTTGCGTATATCACTGAAGGGTTATATACTGTATCTCAGATGCAGTAAATGAGCTGCAAGGATCATAGACAACAGACCAACGGTAGGCAGGCTTATAGGCCAGTCTGGCGCCCCGTAGTGGATAGGCGAGGCTACGGATCATGGGTAAGGCCAGGGCATGGTGGGATGAGTCGAGAAGCCAAGAGGTATATCAGGGAAGTGTGCGAGTGAGACATGGTCGTGTCTCACTGCCTGAGAGAACAGGGTAGCGTGGTGCTACGGCATAGCCTGAGAGCAACAAGGAGCACGGCCATGGAGAGGAAAGAGTCAGACGTATTGTTTCAACAAGCCGACGCGCTGTATAGCCAGATATTTCGGATACGCACCGCGAGCTTTGTGCCCTCGCATATCGGGTTAGGGACGTGGGGCAAGTACGTGCCTATGGACGACCAGACGGCACGTATCCAGACCTTGACCAAGGAACGAACCAGGATTTACAGCAAGGCGAAGCGCTTACAGAAGCAGGGCAAGTGAGGCAGGCATCGCAGGGTCAGGTATCGCAACGACCTGACCCTGTCCATTCACCCCATTCTACAGACAAGGACAGTATACCATGTGTGATGTCGCGAGAGACGTGTATAGCCGTGGCCAGTACAAACGCTTTACCCATAGCAATCTGGTGCAGTGGGAGCCCCACTTCACATGTGACTGGTGCGGCAACAGACCAAACCGGATCTATGGCTACGTGTGGTACTGTGATAGCCAGCGTACACCCACAGTGGATAACGGCCGCTGGTTTTGTGATCTCGATTGCTTGAGGGCATATCACAGTTAGGCAGGGAGGGCGAGTATCTGGAACATACCCGCCAGCGTACAGGCTCGAACCATAGGAAAGGCAAAGGACATGACACCAGCGACGTTAGAGACGGCGACCGTACAGAGCATTCTGGAGACGATACAACGGCAGTATCCTACACCCATGTCCGAGCACAAACTGGGCACCTGGATACACGACACTGAATACTGTGTCGGTGGGGCATGCGACTTATGGCTGGCACAGCACGGCGTGACCCATCATCCAATACCATTCCCGTCAGAAGACGGTCTGGCGGAGATCCTTCTCGACTTGTGGTCCTATGTGCGTGACGAGAGCTCTCACGCGGCCATGCGGGACATCATCCGAGCCAGAGCGAGGGCGTATGCGGCCATGGTGGTCATCCATAATGACGCTGAACGCTTCCATGAAGCGTGGGAGAAAGTGGCAGAGTTTTTGACCTACTAACGACACAACGGCTCGAGATGTGACTGCATCTCGAGCCGCCTGCAACCCATGAAAGAGAGATACGACGATGACCACAACAGTACCTCCCATGATCCCAGCCGGTCAAGTCACGTATCCCGAAATGCTCTGCAGTGTCAACCTCCGCTTCAAAGTTGACGGCTACCCTGACTACGCGCAAGCGACAGGACGCGGCGAGACTCCCGAGCAAGCCACTGCCAACCTTACCGCCACCATTGCCGCGACCACAGCCGCTCTGGCCCCACAGCCGGCCACGCCACGCACACCGGTCCAGATCATCGCTGGACTGGTCACGTGTGGCATGGAAAAGGCAGTATCCAGGGGCGATATGGGCCGTGTGGAACGCTTAGCCAAAGCGGCGGCGCTGGTGTTAGGGGGCAGGATTGAGACCACTGAGCATGACGAGGTGTACCGGGTGCACAGCCTCACCAGTGACCAGCATTATCTGGTGGTCGCGAATGCGCTGACGTGTACCTGTCCCGATGCCCGGAGGCAGAGTACAGACGAGAAACCCTGGCTCTGCAAGCATGTGATCGCCGCGTTAATGGCACAACGTATCGCCAAAGAGTGTCCACCAGCACCTGCAGAGCAGGAGACATGGGAAACGGTAGCTGACCCAGGCCAGTATGAGGGTTCGTATGGCAATGGCAGAACGCTTGTGAACGGCAAATGACTCGACAGGGGCAGGCTCCCCCTGCCCCACCACCCTGGAAGGAGACTCACGATGTCTGAAGAGCGTGACCGTCTGGACGATCATGACACCCGGATTACCCGGCTTGAGCGGATGATGGTAACGCAAGGGGAGCTGATCATGCGCCTGACCGTGGTGGTCGAACGCCTGGAAGCGTCCTATGCGCGCCTGGAAACCATCTTAACGGCGATCAAGGAGTTGTTAGAACGTGGCAACGGCCACTAATCACCACCGGGGGGAGAGGAGGACGCCTATGCCCGTGATGCTGTCCGCGCTGTATGATGCCCTGCTTGAAGCTGGCGCGTCGAATGACAAGGCCCGGCGTGCCGCTGAGGAGGCCGCATCCTATGAGCAACGTTTCCATGCCGTCGAGCGCAAGCTGGATGTGCTGACCTGGATGGTGACGTTTGACCTTGTGCTGACCGCTGGCGTACTCTGGCGTGTGCTGAGCCATTAAAGGAGAGGACGATGGACCACGCCCTGATGCAGACCTTACAACAACTCACCACCACGCTCGAACGCCTGACCACCACCCTCGAACGCCTGGACGCCACCATGGTGCGTCTGGTCAATGATATGGGGTGGATGCTGACCCTGAACATTGGTCTCACGTGTGCCACGCTGCTGACCACCATCGGGCTGTGGTGGCATGGCATGCGCACCACACGCCATACCCCCTGAAACCGCCCCAGGATGCCCCAGGATGCCCCAGGATGCCACGATGCATGTCATGCATACCTGGGGTATGGGTTGTGGCACTAATCCGCGTTAAAGCCCCGTGAGGTGGCTTTGTCGTTGACCTGTGTGGATTCCTTGATGGTGTCCACGATGGTTTGGAGTTGTGTGGGATCAGGGACGCCAAAGAAGACGACGCTATGATCCCAGGCACACATGAGGGGATTGCCCGCCACCGTATTGGTGGTGCTACGTCCTAACCCCAGCATCTCATCCAACGACACGCCAAACGCCTCGACCAACTGTAAGAGCAGGTCAAGAGACGGTTTGCCCTTGCCTTGTTCGATACGACCAATATGCTGCCCACTCTCCGCCCCTAAGCGTTGGGCAAAGTCTTTTTGACTTAACTGCTCGCGTTTCCGTAACTGCTGCAACCGTTGACCAAACAGTTTGAGCCGGGCTTCCCTCTCCGAGGGTGGTGCGGACATACTGCCCCCTTTGTTTGTGACATAACGCCTCGGTCACGCCCATCCGAATTTTCTATACCTCCCATAACTCTTTCTTATTGCTACGGGAACAGTATAACTTGTGAACCTACTAGGTTCAAGTATAGACACTACAAGGTTTTTTTGGTTGTAGTGTCGTGATCATTACGGTAATGTGTGGCAACTAAACAAGTTCATATGGGTGGTCATACATCATGTCAAGGGCTGGAGGAGGGGGCAGGCATGTTGGGGACACTATTACGTACCACACGTCACGGGTTACATCTGTCGTTAGCGGAAGCCGCCGCACACATTGGCATTAGCCAGCAATATCTGGGTCGCCTGGAAAATGGGCGTCAATCACCCTCGCTCAAGCTGCTCTGTCGTCTCCGGAGGGTCTACAAACTGCCGGACCCGTTGCTCGATACGGTCGATCCCGAGGCCGACCACGATCCCGCGTGCGCTGTCTGTCCCTAGTACCGCCCATAGCCCCCGTTGAGTGGTTGGGTGGGCTGGAGGCCGTGACGTGGTGGTGGTGTGACTGGCGCTGCATCGGACTGCGAAGTCCTCACCATCTCGTGCTCGTGCTCGTGCTCACTGATGCCGTGGCGGATGAGCCGGACAATTTTTCCTGAGACGCTGAGATCTTCGGCATGCGCCGCCGCCTTCACGGCTTCAAACAATTCGGGCGTCAAACGAATGAGCAATTTGTGATACGTCCCACGCTGTGGTTGCCGTTCTGCCATGGTGCCCACACCCTTTATGGTATATACTAAAGATATCTTTATGAGACTATCATAGCACTACACAGAGGATAGCACATGACATGGAAGAGACGCCAGCATCTGATGACGGGAGCAGGTTAGAAGCGAAGTACGCAGCATCCGTGAACGGTCAGCACCTGGAAGACATCGTGAAGAGTAACGGCACGCATATGCCCGAGGAGGATGATACGGGGTTCTGGTTCCGGTGGCGGGAGATGAGCATTGCTGGGAAGGTGATGTGCATCTGGGAGTTGCCAGCGGTGGACTGGTATGAGCCCGAGTGTTTAAACCTGCTGGCCGTAATCCGTGAGAATGATCCGGTCTTATGGGGCAAGACGACGGCCCGGTGGACCTCGCAGTTGTATCAAAAGATGTCGAGGTTAGAGGGGGCGATCAATGAACAACTCAAGATTGTCGAAGGGGAGAGGGCGATCAGTGAGGCAGAATCACTGATCGCCAGACCACCGGACATCTCCGCCCCAGCGGTAGTGACGTCAAAGCCAATTATACCTTTCCTTCCACAAGGTGCAGTGCTTGATCCAGAGGCACACTTGGGCGCAGCGCCATGGCTTGAGAGTTATATAGCCCATTCAAAGTACTGGTCCCCACTCGCTGCAGCAGGATTTCATGAGGCATGTGGTCTGTGGGTCTTATCGACTGTCGCCGCAAGGCGTATCTCCGTATACCTGACGAGGCCTTATTATCCGGCGCTGTTTATGGCGCTCGTTGCTCCGTCAAGTCTCTATGCCAAAACCACGACGGCGTATATTGCGCAAACGGCGATCCAAGACGTGGGGTTGTCATGCCTTCTTGCCCCTGACCGTGCGACACCACAAGCCTTACATCGTTTTATGTCGGGGATCGTCCCCGCCATATATGACGACCTCGACGACGACGACAAGACGCGCATCAAAGCCCGCCTCCGATTTGCCGCACAAGTAGGCTGGTATTACGAAGAATGGGGCTCGATGCTGCACCAGATGAACCGCCGTGATAGTCCCATGGCAGAGTTTCATGGCAACTTACGGGCCTTAGATGATGGCAAGGACGAATGGCGTAGCACGACCATCCAGCGTGGAGAAGAAAAAACCGTCGGCGCCTCTATGGCCCTGCTCGCCTCAGCCACGCCTGCGGACCTGGCGCAGTTCATGAAGCCTGGGAGTCCCTGGTGGCGCGATGGGTTTTTCCCCCGTTTTTCTTTTGTGGTGCCATTGCCGGAGGAACCACGAAGCCCAGTGCCGTTTCCGAAAGGCTTACAAAAACTTCACAGCTCTCTCATCGTCGATTTAATGGACTGGCACGCTCGCCTGGGCATTCCCACCATCGAGATTGCACCACACGACGGGAAGACAGGCAAAACGAGCCCTGCCTGGTCTGTCACGAGAAGTCCTCTCCCCTTGCAGGAAATTACTTTCGACGCGAAAGCCGACCACGCCCAGGAAGCCTACCAGATGGCCATCTTTACAATGATTGCCGATACGACACAAGTATCTGAAGACCTGGGGGCCTCCTATATCCGCTTACATGCCAAGGCGATCCGCATTGCCATGTTGCTCGCCTCCGTGGAAGGCAAAACCGTGATTGGTCTCCAGCATTGGGCGTATGCGCAAGCGATCACGGAACGCTGGCGGAGGATGATGCATCAGGTGATTGAGATGGCCGCAGACAGTCAACCACTCACGCGGGACATCCTCCTCCAAGAAAAAGTGGAATCGCTCCTCGCACGCCATCATCCCCTCTCGTTACGGGGTATGCACCAACACTTACGCCGCATCGCCTCAATGCGAGAACTGCGCGCCGTAGTCAAAGATATGGTTGATTTTCAAGCGGTTATTGAACAACAGCATGGTAAAACAACGATGTATATGTTGCCAATGAACACGTATAAGACATCTGATGAAGGGCACAATAAAGAAGAAAAAATCGAGTGGTGAACTGTGTACATTGTGTACGTGTGTACCTGTGTACCAAGCGTGAAAATCGTACACAGTTGCCAAAAAATGCCCAATTTTCCCCGTACACAACGTACACACGTACACAGCGTACACACGTACACAGTTGATCGTTTCATCTAGTAACGACGTAAAAACATGGTCTCATGAACTGTGTACAACTGTGTACAACTGTGTACGCAGGACTAATAGATATGTACCCTCAATATATTTTGATCCCTCTTTGGTTGTTCACGCCGTGGGGTCTTTGACTTTAACCTTTAACGCTCTGGAGAGGAGGAGGATGGCATCAGTGTTAAACGGTCGGCGCGCACTCGCGGCATGCTGTTGTAACGCCTCATACAGCTCGGGAGGCAACCGTAACGTCACCCGTTTGTACGTCGCCGCGATCGTTTTCGGTTTCGACATGGCGTATCCCCATGATGATGTCACTTGACGTCAGATGACATTAGATATACACTTAGACAGTAAATGACGTCAACTATACCACATTGCACACTGCACAAAGGAGATTGCACATGTCCACCACTCGGCCTCTGCAACTTGATACCGTCGCCATTGAGACGCTCAGCGTGGCAATACGCTGCATGCGGGTGGGCCGTAAACAGATGACCCAGAGCATTTTTCGGCAACTCCCTAGGGAAACACTCGTGAATGGGGAAGGCGCCTGCCTCGGCACCCCCTGGGGCTTTGTCAATTACTTCTGGGACTGCGGCGTTGACGAGGAACACCTGCACGCGGTCTGGCAGCATGGCACGCGCCTCTGTCGTGATTGCCTGCCAGCAGACGCCGAAGACAGCGCCATCGGAAAGGCGTTCACACGGCGCGTGCAGCACCAACGCGATGATCTCTGGCGGCTGGCGGTGATCGCCCATATCCTGCATATCGAACAGGGCGCGCCCTATGCCAAACATGCCATGGTGTCCTGGCCATGCGACGTCATGATAGAGGTGGCGCTCGACGATCCCCGCGTGAACGGGTGGATTGCCCCCTTCTGGATGAACGTCCTCCGTCTCAAAGACATGAGAAACACCTATGATCCGACCGCCTATACCACGAGCAGAACCTCGTTTATCACCCGCGCCATCCCTGACGAGCAGGAACGCACCGCCCTGCTGGCTGACCCCACGCTGACACAGGTCGCCGTGCACGCCGAAAGGCACGCACGCGCCTATCGCTATGCCCTCGACGCGTTGACGCGCTATCACACCGGCTACGACGAAGCCCTGGAAATGATCGAACAGGCCGGGCAACTGTTTATCGCTGTGTAACACCGCCACGCACTGCGCAAAGGAGCACTGCACATGCCTTTCAAAGAGAAACAGAAAGATAGCGATTGGAGAAAAACACGCTACGCCACTGATCCTATCTATAGATCAAAAGTTATTGCTCGCAACCTACGATGGCTACAGACACATCGGGAAAACGCCAGAAACGCCACACGTCGTTGGCAAGAAAATCATCCTGATGCATACCTTAAAACATCTAAGCGTTATCAAATAACGCATGCAGATGCTATTAAAGAACAACAAAAAAAATGGAGAAAAGAAAATAGAGAAAAACTATCTATTAAAAATGCAAGACGCCGAGCAACACAGTCTAACTCACCAATAAATGATTTAACATTAAAACAATGGGAATTAATAAAATCACATTATAAGAAAACCTGTGTATATTGTGGAAAAAAGCCTAAACAACTAACAAAAGACCATATTATTCCATTATCAATTGGAGGAGAACATACTTTTACCAATATAGTTCCTGCTTGTAGTTCATGTAATTCAAAGAAAGGAGTAGGAAAAGTACTCATCCCTATACAGCCATTATTGTTGACATACTAAAATGCATAAGCTGCATTGCTTCAATGCACAATGCGCCATGCACATTTAACAAGGGAATACCCAATGTCTCCGTTCATGATGTATCAGCCACGCACCATTAATGATCACAGCCAGTTAGACGAAGGCTGGCATCCGGCGGCTCTGGTCGCTATCGATGAGGAAGACGCCAATCCCCTGTGGGATTCGGTGCAAAAGTATCAGGCCGACAACCATACCGATGCCGTGCCACGCATGTGGCGGTGGAAATTCGCCTTATGGGATACCGTCGCGGACCTGTCCAGCAGTGTCCCCGAGATGGCGTCCAAGGTCACCAGTAAAAAATTCAGTCCTGGGGGGCGGTATCAAGCGTCAACCGCCTATGTCTGGACCAAAAACTTGTTGAATCGTCCTCCGCAACCAGGCGAAGCGATTGACCTGTGGGCCATGCTGCCGCTGGCCTGTATGGTGAAGGTCGGGCGCACCAATAAGGACGGCGAGCTGATCGAGTATGCCAATATTGAAAATGTGCGTGCCTGGCCAGAAGGCCAGCAGCACTTTCCCCAGGCCATGAAAGACCGTTTAGCGAACTGGTATGCCATGAAGAATGCCCAGGTGTATCAGCCACCCTCGACCCCGATGACCCAGACACCCATGGCAGAGCCTCCACTGGCACCAGCACCACCACAACCCGTCTCCACCACAGCGCCAAGCTGGTAACCCCATGACTGACGGGTGAGGTCTGGAGCCTCACCCGCCTGGAGAACATATGGCGTTAGCGAAAACTCGGCACGTGGGTCCAGTCTCATCCCCGATGATGGTTATGGATGTGCCACGTGACCCTGATCCCTTGGAAGACGATATCCCTGATGTCGTGGTGCCAGCCGCTGTCCTGGCGGACTTGCCCATCACCACGCCAGAGGCCCCCCCGGTGGTCCAGACTGTCGAAGCGGTGCAGGCCCTGGAAGCCATGGGCGCAGCAGCCCGGAATGCCACCACGGACGTGCAAGACTGCGCCAAGGCCACCTTGCGCACCATGGATGCCGTGATGCGTTCGGTCACCAGGCTGTGTGACAACATCGAGCATGGTCCCTCGTCCATGACGGCGGGTGTCGCCGCATTGATCGAGACCTTAGGGACGCAGCATCTGGGGCTCGACGTGCATAGCGCTCATCCGTATGCAGCCACGGTGCAGGCCGTCTCTGCGGAAGGCTATGCCGTGACCATTACGGTGCAAAAGGCCAATGCCGGGGAATTAACCCAGGCCTTAGCGGCACTCATGCCCTGGCTCAAAGGAGCTGGCTATGTGGCCCCTGAGAGTGTGGCGGGAGTGCTCTGATGACCCCGCAGACCGTACACCTGCTGGAGGCCCTCGAAGCCATCAACGCGGGCACATCGCTCACCCTCACGCCCTGGGAACACGAGTTCCTCGGCTCCGTGCTGCCACGCCTGCGGGCGGGTGGCACGCTGAGCCCGAAACAACTGGCGGTGGTGTACGCCATGACGGACAAATATTTGCCCAGCACCATGGGGGCAGAACTCCGTGGACAAGAGAGGTTGTTTGCATGACAACGACGACACCACACGACACCCCCGTGTCGTTGCACGACCAGTGGCAAGAAGCCGTGCGGGAATTAGCGATGCGCCGCCGCGTCTATCCACGGTGGGTCAGGCAAGATCACCTCATGCCTGACCGTGCCGCGTATCAACTCCGGGTGCAGGAAGCCATTGTGGCCACCCTCAAGCGCCTGCTCGACCACGACGACGCACACAGCGGGCAATATCAA
>Ga0126379_10000129_pt1 | contig 36350 bp, 24 predicted proteins | sample PanSoiMetPlot_24_FD_92640 | JGI IMG/M metagenome (GOLD analysis project Ga0126379, IMG submission 92640) | Tropical forest soil microbial communities from Panama - MetaG Plot_24 | ecosystem: Environmental > Terrestrial > Soil > Tropical forest > Bulk soil | place: Panama | collected 2016-02-17
GACCGTGTGGCACCGGCGCCCTCGCGGGTGAAGATAAGAACTCACAGTCGAGGGCGGCTGTGCCACATGTGAGTCGAAGGTGTGCTACATTCTTCCCGCCATGAAATATCTTCGCTTTGTTCTGCTTTCCTGCTTGCTGCCGGCGCTGACTCCGCTCTCAGGCTCTTCGCAAACACCCACGCCCTCGCCGGCGCCACCGCAAACTGCGGCGGCGCCGCAGGCCAAGCCTCAAGACGTCGATAGCATGGACCACATTATCGCGGCTGTGTACGACGTGATCTCCGGTCCCGCCGGCGGCGCGCGCGATTGGAACCGCTTTCGGTCCCTGTTTGCTCCCGGCGCACGGCTGATTCCCACGCGCCGCGGTCAAGACGGCAAAGTGACGGCCAACGCCGTGACCCCGGACGAATATATTGCGCGAGCCCAACCCTTCTTTGAAAAAGAGGGCTTCTTAGAATCCTCCGTCGCCAACCGAGTTGAGAGCTGGGACCGCATTGCCCACGTGTGGAGCACCTACGAATCACGCCATGCGAAGGGCGAAAAACCATTCGCGCGCGGCATCAATAGCTTTCAATTGCTGTTCGACGGAACCCGCTGGTGGGTAGTGACGATTTATTGGGAAGGTGAAGAGGCTGCACATCCGCTGCCGGATAAGTATTTGAGTAATTAGCCGCAGATTTGCGCAGATCAACGCAAATCAAAAGCTTAGCCGCGAATGCACGCGAAAGAGAGAATCAGTAAGGCGCGTTAGACGACCGGGTTGTGAGTGTAATGGCGATTTTTCGCCAATTATCAATCCTGAAGTGGCCGTGGCGGTGTCATTAGTTCCATACGCTCGTCAAATGGACGAGGATAATCGCGAGTAATGTCATCTGGATTGACGCAGGTTGATCGATTCGTGACGAAGCCAAAACAATATGCAGTAATGCTCATCTTGAGCTTTTTGTTGAGTCCCCAACTCTATTCCCAAAACCATCAGCCGCACGGCAAGTTCTCGACGGCCTCTATTGCTGACTCGGAGACGCGAACAAAGAAAATCCGCGAAGAACTCCGGCGTTACAACGGCGATGACTGGGCTGGCGACTACTACTTCGGCGACGGTCTTGGCGTAAACGTCAGCCTTGTGCTGGCCCCCAAGAGCGGGTTCGTGTTTAGCTGGCACGGTTGTGTCGGTTTGTACGACATCAACTATGGTGATGTTGCATTCACGAACGGCACAATCAGGTTGCTGTTCAAGTACCCCAACAAGCGAGAAGGATTTGAGGGAATTGCTCCTGTCCTGCTCCCAGTGCGTTGGGGGGAGCGTCATTACCTGATAGACGCGGATCACGTTGTCGATTTCACTAACGCAATCAATGCGGGGACAGAGCCAAGGCCAAGTTCCTGGTTCGGAGGCAGCTTTCTCCTGCGGAGGGGGGATGAGTCAAAGGCAGTTACTGGCGAACCTAATCTCCCAAATGAGTTTTTGAGTTACATTCTGCCAAAACCGATTAAAGCGAACGCATCCGTCGAGTCGTCGCGTATCGAGCATTCGCGCCGAATGACCTATGTAAACGTCGACGTGGGTCGGGTTGACGGCGTAAAGGAAGGCATGAAGCTTTATGTCAGCAGCCCATCATCAGGAATACTCGACACGTTTGTTGTGACAAAAGTCGGCGAACACTCGGCAACGGCCGCAATCACAACAGCGAGAGCCTGCCGATCCTGTTCCCGTTCATCCGATTGGAAGCTTTCAACGAAGCTGGAGTAGCCCCCCCAGCGGCGCTGCTCATCCATCGTCACGGCGACACCTTTCACTGGTGATGCGCCGTTAGTGTTGTTAACAGGCGATTACACTCATTATCCGCACCGAGCAAACGCGAATAAATAAAAACTCCAAATTGTTCTCTTCGAGTCGAAACCCCTTCGTATTCATTCGCGTTGATTCGCGGCAGATTCTGATCTGCGTTTCTCTGCGTTCATCTGCGGCTAACTCCCCCATCCTCCGCCGCCCGGGGATTCTATCCTGACTCTCTCGCCCTTCTTCAGACGCACGCTGGTCTTGCCCGGCAGGACTTCCACGGAACCGTCGTTGTGGATGACAGAAGTCTTTCCCGCGAAGCCGTCGTCCCCGCCCGCGAGGCCGTAAGGACCGCGGCTGCGGCGGTCGGCCAGGAGAGTGACTTCCGCATCGGACAGCAATTCGACTTCGCGCACAATGCCGTCGCCGCCGCGGAACTTGCCTGCGCCTCCGCTGCCCTGGCGCAACGAGTAGCGCGTCACGCGCAGTGGATAAGCGTACTCCAGCGCTTCCGCGGGAGTGTTCAGTGAGTTGGTCATGTGGGTGTGAACGCCGTTGACGCCGGCGCGATCAGGGCGCGCGCCCATGCCACCGGCGATAGTCTCATAATAAGCAAAGGGTTCGCCGTTGCGTTCGTCGATACCGCCGATGGTCAGGTTATTCATGGTCCCCGACGATCCGGCCGGCACGCGATCCGGCATCGCCTGGGCCAGAGCGCGCAAGAGCGTGTCGACGATGCGCTGCGAAGCCTCTACGTTGCCGCCGGCTACTGCTGCCGGCGGCCGCGCGTTCACGACGGTGCCCGAAGGAGCGATCATCCGCACCGGGCGCATCAGCCCCGCGGCCGCGGGCACGTCTTCCTGCAACAAGCAGCGGAATACGTAAAAGCACGCCGAATAGGCAATCGCATCCACGGCGTTAATGCTTCCTGCGACTTGGGGCGAGCTGCCGGTGAAATCCACTGTGACCACGGGCTGTTTTTTCGTGGCTTTCTGAAAAGTCAACGTGACAGCGATGCGCACCGGGCCGGAACCGGCCCCGTCGTCGTCGAGAAAGTCCTCGGCCTGGTACTTTCCAGCCGGGACCTGAGCCAGAAACGCGCGCATCATGGCTTCGGAATAGTCCTGCAACTCGTCCATGATGCGTGCGACGCGCGGCAAGGTATACCGTTCAACGATCTCGCGCAAACGGGCGGCGCCAGTGTTGCACGAGGCGATCTGGGCGTTCAAATCTCCTTCGCGTTCTTCGGGAGTGCGCACGTTGTTCAGCAGCAGGCGCAGCACGTCATGCTGCAGCCGCCCCGCGACGACCAGTTTGATCGGCGGGATGCGCACGCCTTCCTGGTAGATCTCGCGGCAGCTGCCCATGGAACCGGCGTACATGCCGCCGACGTCGGCATGGTGGGCGCGCGAGGCCACATAGAACGCCGGGCGCCTTGCCTGCTTGCCGCGCAGGAAGACAGGCATCACCAGCGTGATGTCAGGCAGATGGGTGCCGCCGCAGAAGGGATCGTTGAGAATGGCGACGTCGCCGTTGTTCAGCTCCAACTTGTCCACGGCTGCACGCACCGACATGGGCATGGAGCCGAGGTGCACGGGCATGTGATCACCCATGGCCACGACCTGGCCGCGGCCGTCAAAGACGGCGCAGGAGTAATCGCGCCGCTCTTTGATGTTGGGAGAGAAAGCCGTCCGCCGCAGGGCTGCTCCCATCTCTTCGGCGATGGAATGAAACAGGCTCTTGAAGATTTCCAGTTCGACCGGGTCGCGCATGGCAAGTAGTGTAACGGAAGCGTTCTGACTCTGAGACGATCAGCCGCAGATTCTCGCAGATGAACGCTGATCTGATTCAAAGTCATTTGGCCGCGAATCAACGCGAACATACGCGAATTACAAAAATGAGCTGGCGAAGATTCGTGTTCATTCGCGAAATTCGCGGCCGGTTTCGGATCCTATCTGCGTCGATCTGTGTGGATCTGCGGCAAGTGCTCCTCACTGCACGTCCACCTTAACTTCATACTTTCCGTTTGGTTGAACCCTCACGGCGACGCCCCGGCCGAGATAATTCTTCAATACTTCAGGATCCGTCCAGGCAAGATCCCAGCCGTGTTCCAATGCCAGAAGGGTATAGGCACCGGGGACTACCTGCGGCAAAGTGAAGGAGCCGTCGCTATCGCTCTGATCGCGCCGGAAGAGCACCTGATTGTGCGCCGGATCAGCAGGCACCAGGACAATCATGGCGCCGGCGGAGGGCTTGCCGTCGTGGGACGCAATGCCCGCGATCTCGCCCTGGCCGCGCGCGGCGCTGATGGCTAACTTAACCGTTGCGCCGGACCTGACCTCGATGGTCCTGCCGGTCACGCGGGCGCCGACAGCGAAGATATTCTTCAAGTAGAACCCAGGGGCATTGTTGATCGAGACCTCATAGGTTCCCGGAGGGACGCCCTGTTTGAAGACCGCTTCGCCTTCATCGCCCACGCGCTCCGAAGAGACCACACGAGTCTTCTTGTTGAGCAATTGCACATAGGGTTGGCTCGGCTTGGTCCCGGGATCGAATTGCAACTTGGCGCTAACCGGAACGTAGACAATGCCCTGATTCTGGTCAATCTCGCCGCTGGCATTGATCTCGATCTCGCGGGTCGAGACTGGCCCCACTTCATTCGTAGTGAGTGTGTAACGTCCGGGTGGAATGCCTACGATCTCTTGCTCTCCCGATCCGGAGAAATGGGTTTCTGTCATGACCGGAAGTGACAGACCGCCAAGTATGCTCCCTTGCAAAAAGGCGCGGGTTCCCTGGACATCCTTGCTGAGGTGGACTCGCAACGCCCTTACCGGCTGCAGAGTAATGTTGGCCGTGACCCTGTCACCCGGGCCCAAGGTCAGAGTTGTGGCCGCAGCGGGGTCCGTCGCGCCGCCGTAGAAGGTCACAGGATAGGCTACGTCCAAAGCGGACTGTGAGATCGTGAGGCTCTCCACGTAGGACCGCACTGCTGGATCGCCTGGAACCGTTGCAGGCAGATCCAACGGCCGCTGAGCGTACCACGGTCGCGCGCTCACAGCCACGAGGTAATGGCCAGGAGCGAGGTGCCCGAAATGGAAGGCACCTTGGTCATCGGTCGTAGTTCCGCCCCGAGACTGTGTTACATCCGTGCCGGCAGACAGTCCGGTGAAATAAAGAGAGACCTGGGCATCGCGGACAGGTTCGCCGGCTTCATCGGTCACGATTCCAGCGATAGCGCAGGTCGGAGGAAGACGGAACAGCAATTGCCTGCTGTCAGAATCGGGGCCAACCACAATAGAACTTGCAAATTGATCGTGCTGATTGAAGGATTGAAGCAAGTAGCCCCGTGCCTGGGCGGTCAGAGCGTATTTCCCCGGTGTGAGGTTTGTAAATGAAAAGACGCCGTCTTCGCCGGTGATGACTGTAGTGAAGTCGTTGCGTTTGGTGACCGGAGCGATGGCCACGCGGGCGTGGGCGATCGGTTGGCTGGACAAGGAATCCACGAGAGTGCCGCTGATTACAAAATCCCGAGATGGAGGCGCAGGCGGCGCGGCTTGTTGCGCGGATGTGCCGCAGGCCACGGCCATCGTGGCCAATGACAGCAGGAAGCGGGCCGTGGTTTTCAAAAGCACGACATTCAATCTCCAGTATGAATCACATCCACGATGACGCTGCTCTCGTGGTTCGGTGAGAGGGTGACGCTGGCCGCGTGCGACGCGTACTTGGCCAGCGAGTCGGGACGAGCAAAATCAATGCCGTCCAACGAATCAAAAGCAAACACCTTGTAACTGCCTGGCGCCAAACCCCCAAGATACGAATATGATCCCACGCTAGCGGTGCCCCAGCGAGTCGGCGGAAGAAGAGGCGCCCCGTCAGCGTAGAGGACGATCGCGCCTGATCCGCCCGGCTTTTCCGTGCGCACTGCGACCTTCAACGTGGCAGAGTCGTCACGCAACACGACCTCGATGGGCATAACAGTTCCGCCTTCGGCAACCGCCAGAGATTCCTGCAGCAGATCGACGCTGCCTGAACGAACCGACTGCACGTAACCGCCGAACGTGGCTCGTGCACGTACAAGATATTTTCCCGGCGCGACCTCATGGATCCCAAATACCTGAGAATCTTTCAGGGGCCCGTAATCGGTGGTGAACCGCAAGCCCGTGGCATCCGCGGCGATCAGCTCGACCTGCGCTTTGGGATAATCGGAACAGTCTGACTGCTGAACTCCTCCGCTGGGAAGCGAAGAAGTACAGTGTCCGTGCATTTCCTGTCGTGGATTGGTGAAGTCTGCGCGTATGACAACGGGGATGTCAAGCCCAGGCTTGAGAACAAGCTTTAGGCCGGACACAGGTTTCGAAATCGCGATCTTGTGATCGAAAAACCGGGAACGGTCCTGTGGGTCGGTGCCGCTCAGGCGCACGGAGTAGTTCCCGGCGGGCATAACCCGGAATTCAAACGCGCCGGTCTTGCTGTCGAACGTGTTCGCCGCGAAGAGAGTTTGGCCGGCGCCGTCGAGGATCATGGGCGGATTCACCCGCTTCCACTCGCCGACCGCGATCACCGTTCCCGAAACCTTATAGGCAGGCAGCAAGGACAGAGAGAACGGCACTTCGAGCCGCTGACCTGGCGCCAGATCAACCAGTGCGGCCGCGGATAATTCCTGGGTCCCGGGGTAGTAGACGAGCGGGGGGTAAGCTTGGTTGGTTTCCGCCGTTTGAGCGCCCAGGAGGTTGCGGTTGATACTCGCGCTTCTCACCGTGACGTAGTAGCGTCCTGCGGAAAGCCCGGCGATGCGAAAGTTGCCGTCTTCATCGCTGCGCGCTCCGCGGACGGGTAGCAGTCTCGGCGGCCCGTCGTCGTTGACGGACATGTAGGCCAAGACTTGGACCGAGGCTCCTTCCAGCGGCTCATCGTCCGGACCGGTGACACGGCCGGTGATGACGGCCTCCGGCGCGAGTTTCAGAACGACCTTACCGGTGTCCGGACCAAGGGCAACGCTGGTGCTGCCAGGGGACGGAAAGCGCGCCTTGGCCCCCGGGGCGAAGTAACCGGGCTTTGTAAGCTGTACCACCGAAGTCATTCCTGTAGGAAGGTCGTCGAAGGAAAAGGAAAACTCGCCTTCAGACCCGGTAAGCATGGCACGTCCCATTACCTGGACCAGGACTCGAGGCACCGGCTCTCCGGTAACGCTATTGATGACCGTGCCTTCTAGTTTGACTGGAGTCTTTTGAGGCTGCTGGGCGGAAGCGAGCGCAGCTAATGCTAGGAGGAAAGTTAGACCAATGCCGCGAGTACCCATAGACCATCTATCCCATTCAGGTACGCAACTACGGTAGTCGAAAGCTCGACGGAGCGCAACTGCGGCTCTTGAGGATCGCCTCAGCCAAGAATTCTTGCGCTGAATGTTGGCAAAACGGCCACGTGGACTTTAGGTCACGTGGGACGAGGACCCCGCACCAACAGGTCCGCGGCCACAAAACCAAAGAACACCACCGCGATAACGCCGTTCATGGTGAAGAATGCTGCGTTGAGCTTGCTCAAGTCGCGGGCCGAGACCAGTGAGTGCTCATAGGCCAGCAGCAACGCCACTACGACCACGCCGGCGACAGCCAGCTTGCCGAGCCCAAAAGAAACCACCAGCGCGGCCAGCAGTCCCAGCATGAGCGCGTGCAGCACGCGTGAAAGCTGCAGTGCGCGGCGCACGCCCCACGCCTGGGGGATGGAGTTCAGCCCGTGAGCGCGGTCGAAGTCGATGTCCTGGCACGCGTAGAGAACGTCGAAGCCGCCCACCCATAGCGTGACGGCTGCGGTCAGAAAAAGAATCCGCGGATCGAGTGAGCCGCGCACACCGATCCAGGCTGCGGCCGGAGCGATCCCCAGGGCGAAACCAAGGACCACGTGCGACCAGCGTGTGAAACGCTTGGTGTAGGAATAAAGAAGAACGACCGCGAGCGCGACCGGGGAAAGAATCAGCGTGAGCCGGTTCAGTTGAGACGCGGCCAGCACAAAAATGCCGCAGGAGACGACAACAAACGTCCCCACAAATCTTGTGGAGAGAACACCCGCGGGAATGGCGCGGGTAGCGGTGCGGGGATTGGCGGCGTCAATCTGCGCGTCGGCCAGGCGATTGAAGGCCATGGCCGCGGACCGTGTCGACACCATGCACACCACGATCCACCCAATCTGCGCCGCGCGCGGCAGGCCGCCGGCCGCGAGCATGGCGCCGCAAAGGGCAAACGGAAGCGCAAAGACGGAGTGCTCCCACTTGATCATCTCCATTGTGTTGGCAATGTTGCGGAAGAGGGGCACTGGATATTCTAAGTGAGCGCTCAGCACTCAGCAATCCAAGAAGCATTCAGCAGTCAGCACTCAGCATTCAGCCTGCTGACTCTCCTCTCTCGCCACAACAGCTTTCTGGGGGTGTAGGCTGTTCCGGGGCAGAATGCTGACTGCTGAATGCTGAAGCCTTCCCTACGCCGCAAACCCCTGCTGGCCCACCAGGGGCACGAAGCGGCAACTGTCGAGCGAACGCATGCTCACGTTCCCGGCACCGTCTTTACGAGCGAGCTGGAGGACTTGCTGCTGCGCGTCGCCGACGGGAATCACGATTCGCCCGCCAGGCGCGAGCTGTTCCAGCAGCGCAGGTGGGACGCGGGGCGCGGCTGCGGCCACGATGATGGCATTGTAGGGCGAGTGTTCGGGGAGGCCGAGCGAGCCGTCGCCGGTGACGACGGTCGCGTTCGTGTAACCCAGCCGCTCTAGCGCCTGGGTTACCTCGGTGGAGAGCGCGGGGTAGCGTTCCACAGCAAAGACCTCGCGCGCCAACTCGCAGAGCAAGGCAGTCTGGTATCCGGAGCCGGCGCCGATTTCGAGCACCCGGTCCTGCGGCTTGATTTCCGCTGTCTGCAGCATGACCGCGATGATGTACGGCTGGGAAGTGGTCTGCTGTTCGCCGATCGGGACCGGATGGTCGGCGTAGGCGTCCGGCCAATATTGGCGGTTCAAGAACTCATGCCGGGGGACCTTGGTCATGGCTTCCAGGACACGCTGGTCGGTGATGCCGCGTCGGCGCAATTGCGTTTCCACCATGGCCAGGCGCGCCGCAGTCAGCGGGTCGTGCGAGTTCCCGGTCATCGCTGCTTATCACTTCGCACGGCGGCGAATATGAACGTCAAACCCAATGACGCCGTACTGGTCGCGCACCGCGACAATGGACACGTTTTTGTCCACGGCATATTCCACCTGGATCACCGTCTGCTGGGACTGGGACAAGTTCGTAATATACGTGAGAGTAATGTTGTTGCCGACATTTTGCTCAACGGTGACGCGCGCGCTGGGGTTGCTTTGCTGTCCGATGAACTGGGGATCGATCTTGACTTTGCTGGCGCCAAAAATACGTTCCACGCGTGAGCTGACCGCCGCGTCCAGGGCTTGACCCAGGATGGCATTGGATGCGCTGCTAGTATCAACGTTGGACTGTCCCGGGGTTGCCACATTGTAAACATCCTGGCCGCGAGGCCTGCCGAAAGCCAGCAGAGCGATGATGTCGGAACTCGATAGCGGGGGGTCCGAGCGATAGGTCATGTTGAGACCTTTGCCGCCAGCCATGGTGCCGTGCAAGCCCACTGTCACATCGTAATTCTGGACGCGGGCCGAGAGTTCCAGGTTGACCACCGGCTCGATCACCAGGGGATTACTGAAGGTGATATCGCCTCGCTCCAAACGATATTTTGTGCCGTTGAAGGACACATCGCCTTCAGCAATATTCACGCGGCCAAGCAGAGCCGGGCGCGCAGCTGTGCCGCGCAGGCGCAGGTCAACGTCGCCGGAGACTTTGGCGAGTGTTGTCTCCACACGTAGCTCCGGCGTGGAGGTGATGTGCACGTCCAGCTGTAGATTGGCCAGGAAGGGGTTCAAGCTGGTAAGCCCGACAGGATTCTTGGTCTGGGAGAGAAACACGCCGAAGTCAAATCTTGGGCTCATGCCGAAGCGGGTGATGGTGACGTCGCCGGCGAGCAGGGAGCTTTTGGCCGATCCGCTGTAGCGTAAGTTGGCGTCCGCGGAAGCGCTCACGCCGGGCGGGTAGCGCAGCCGCACATCCTTGCCGGTTGCGGTCAAGTCAAAATAAAGCCCATTGCGGACCGCGAGGAATCCGCCCACGCTGAGTTCGCCACCTCCGCTCTGCGCCGTCAACTTTTCGATCTGAAGGCGGTCCTGAGTCAAGACCATGGTGCCGTTGATATGGCTCAGCCCGTTGGGCAGATCGGCGAGGGAAACATTGGCGTCGGTGAGCACGATGCGACCACTCATCTGTGGATGCGCCAGGCTGCCCGTGGAGTCCACCGTGAATGTGGCCGGACCGGACGCCAGAATATTGGGGTTGATCCCTTGGGCCAGCTTCAGGTCCAGGCGGCCGCGCCCATGCACATCCAACATGTGATCCGCGGCCAGCTGGATACTTCCACGCAGGAACAGTTCCGTGTCATTCCCCACCAGATGGAATTGGTCGGCGCGTAGGGCGCCGCGGTCCAGAGCAAGATGGATCGGCCCGTCGTTCTGCATCTTGATGTTTTCAACGTTGACCGAAAACTGGGTGATGTCGCCGGCGATGGTGAGTTCACGCGGCCGCCGTAAAGGCCCGCGTACGTCGGCCGAGCCGGCCATGGAGGAGTGACCGGTCACCTTGTCGCCCAGGTAGGCGCTGATGAGCGGGTCGAAATCAAGATGAGTGAAACGCAGAGTCAGCTGCGCGGGGAAATCCCCAGTCATGCGGATACTGCCGTCCAGCGTAAGATCCGCATTTTCGAAGGCTGAGGTACCGTGCACTATCAGGTCCTGGCCGCGCGTTTCCAGCGCCACGCTTAAGCTGCCTACGGCCTCACGGTTCATCACCAGGTTGGTAACGTCGAATCTTCCGTTGACGGATGGCGCGCCGGCCCCGCCTGAGCCTGTGAAATGGAAGCCGGCTTTCCCGGACATGGTGAACCGTGGCCGGGCCCATTTCTGCAACGTCGCAAGGTCGATGCTGGTGCCGGTCAAATCAAAACGGTAGTTGTTGTGCGCCAGATCGTAAGCGGCTGAACCGCCTATCTGCGCGCCATTGTGCGTCAGAAACAGGTTGTTGAAACGTACTTCAGTCTTGGCAAACTGGACCTGGCTGCGGAAGGTGCGGAAGGGCTCGCCGTAAATGCTCAGCTGAGCGATGTGCAAGTTGCCGCCGCCACTCAGGTTTTGGGCGGTGCCGGTGGCGTGCAGGTCCGCGCCTAAAACGCCGGTTACCGGGTAGTCGAGTTTGGCCAGCGCCAGCAATTCTTCCGTGCCTGCGTTTTCCACGTGCAGATCGAGCGTGAGCTGGCTCGAGTATTCGTCGAACACGCCCTGGCGCAGGCCGGCAGTGACGGAGAATCCAAGCTGCATTTTGCCGCGCCGCAGCGACCCGCGCTGCAATGACAAAACGGAAGGTGAATAGTTCAGATCGGCGGTCAGCGAATCGAAGTGGATCCGCGACGGCGCTGATGAGCCTTTCACCGCTTGAACGCCAGGGGCAGCCGGGGAGTGTTGGCTGGCGAATGCAATCTCTGTCGCAAAGTTCTCGAGTTCTACGTGGCCACGGATGGAAAGCGCATCCAGTTCTCCAAATACGGAACCGTTAAACATGGCGCGGCCATCGACGGTTACAGGGATGCGCGTGCCGGGCCGGAGGGCGTCGAGTACCGGCTGAAATTCATGCAGGTTGGCGGCGTTGAGCATCACGCGCGCATGCGTGTTTCGCGAACCGAGCTCTCCACTGGCGTTGATGTGGACGGAACGGCTGCCCAAACTTAGAGTCGCAATCTCCAGGGTACGAATATCTCCGTGATACGTCGCCAGCATGTGCGCGGAAATAGGGACCGCACGCGGCGACGGAGAGGTGGGAGGCGCGACATCGACAGTCATCGCGGCGACAACGTTTTTCACGCTGCCGGTCCAGGACGCCGTGACCTCGCCGGAGGCAGATCCGGCCATATCAATCTTATTCAGCGGCAGGCCCGCGGTGGAAATGGCCTCGGCCATCTGCCCGATCTGCATCCGCTCGAGTTGTACCTTGGCCGTGCCCTTGAGAGGTGGCGGCTTCTTGGCCCCGGAGGGCATGCTCCAATTTGTGATCTGGAGTTCGCCCTGCGCGCTGCCACCGAACACCCGCGTCGAGAACCGGGGCAACGCGATCTTCTCTGGCGTGATGGAGAAAGGAAAAGCTGCGTCGACGCCCGAAGCGCGCCAGGAGGCATCGCGCCATTCCGCGCCACGCACCTCGGCGGTGCCCTCGGTGTTGTAGCGTCCATCTTTATAGACAAGAGTACCCTTCAAATCAGCGCGTCCGGCGCGGAGTTGCGGTGTGCTAGTTTGCTTGGCCACCTCCGGCAGATCAAGCTGCGCCTGGTACTGCATTTGCAGAGAGGGATGGTTGTAGTTGCGGACCAAGCCGCTGGCTTCGATCGTGGAGCGTCCAGTCGCAACCTGGAGCCGCCGAACCTCGGTTTCGTTTGCCCGCATCAGGAAATGAAGGTCAATCTTGCCCGGCGGCAGGGTGGATCGGCGCCAACGTGCGGCAGCCAGGGACACGGAAACCGTGCCGTCATAGCCGCGGTCTTTTGCCGAGTAGGCCATGGCTACGGCGAACTCTCCACCTGCAATCTCGAAGGGGATTCGTTCCTGGTTCAGCAGGAGCGTACCGTCATTGACTTGGACGCGGGATACAGCCAGATCGACAAGGCGCTCCGTGGAGAGGCCTTCACCGGGCGCACTCGATCCTGGCCGGGGCTGGTTGGTTGAGCCGTCTGGGTTGACAATGAGGTGCAGCGCCAGATGGTCAATCACCAGTTCGCGGAGAGCAACCTGGCGCGATACCAGGGAGATAATCTTCAAGCGCAGAGAAACGCGGTCGGCTCTCACGTAGGGCTCCTCACCGGGCCCCTCGAGTCCGTGGATGGTCAACCCACGCGCTTCAAAGTGCAATTGGGAAAGATTCCAGGTAAACGATTGGATCTCAACTTTGCCGCCCGTCATCCGTTCCAGTTCCGCTACGACGCGAGAACGGACTGCGTCGCGGAAAGAGTCGCTCGTAAGATAAACCGCCAGGCCCACAACCACGCCAAGCACCAGCAGGCCAATGGCGGCCTGCATCCACTTGAAGCGGCGTTTCTTCGGCGGAGTGTCCGGCGTGGTCATTGCTTGGCTCCAGGGACTGGGCTGCCGGGCGGGATCAGCATGTTTTCGATCTGCGCTTGACCACGCAAGATTTCGAGCCACTCGTTCAACATCTGGTCCACGCGTTGCTCGACCAGAATGTTTTCGATTTTGTCCGAGACCTCAGCGAGTGAAGGTTCAGGCGCGCCCCGACGGCGTAGTTCGGGAAGGAGTTTCTCCTGGTAGTAGGCGGCAATATCAGCTTTGTCGACGCGCACCAGGCTGCGAAACCGTTCATCGACATAGCGCAGCACGCTGAACTCGGAGATAATGCGCCGTTCCACATCCTGCTCGGTCAGATCGTCGGCGGCGAGACGCGACTTCCAGTCTTCGTCAGTCTTCAGCCCAGGATTGCGCGCCCGGATCTCGTTGACGCGCTGGCCCACTTCTTGGGGCGACGGCGCTTCCAGATCGTCACGCGGGATTTGTTGTTCCAGCAACTCGCGGTCAATGAGTTGGTCGAGGGCCGACACCTTCGCTGGAGTCTCGAGTTGGGGCCCGGCAGGCGGCTTGCCTTCGAAGAGCCGCTCCAAGCGCACCTCCTGATCCAGTTTGCTTTCCATGATGACCCGCTTGTTGACCACCGCCACCATGCGGTCCACCACCACAACCTGGGTCTGGCCGGCGGCTATGCCCAGCGGTAAAAGAAGCGCGAGTTGGAGGAACAGAGTCATCAAAACGTCTGCCCTATATTGAAAAAGAAATTGAAATGCCTCAAGACCTGAGAGAACGGCGCCACCGGCGGAGTTGCCGGCGGCGGCGCGGCCACGGGAAATGCCGGAGGGTTAAGGTTGTAGCCCAAGTCGAAGCTCAACGGCCCAACCGGGGTGCGGTACCGGATCCCCCCGCCGACGGCAACTGAACTGTAGTTAAAATCGCAACTGGCAGCCGCAGGGTTCAGGCAGACACTGCGGTTGGGTTGGGAGAACTTGTACAGGCTGCTCCACATGGCGGAAGGCGTCGTAAATACGTTGCCAATATCGTTGAACAGAACCACGCTCACGTTGTTCCCGATATACGGCAGTGGAAACGTCGGCGACCGCAGCTCCAGGTTGTTGATGAAGAGGGCCTCGCCACCCAGAGGCTGTCCCGTCGAAATATCGCGGGGACCGGCCTGGTTGATGCCGAAGCCGCGCAGCGTTGTGGGCCCGCCGGAGAGGAAGCGCTCAGGGAGCGGGATAAAGCTGGAAGGCGGCGGCGCTCCTGGGCCAGGAGCGGCGATGGCAGCGCTGGTACCCCCGAACGGATTCTCCGTGGCGATGCGGGTAGACCTGGCGAAGACCCAGCGGTGTTTGTGAAACAGGTAATACGTGGAGTTCTGAGCGGAAACGCGGACGAAATTGGGCTGTGAACCAAAGACTGTGGAGGCAACGCCGACATCAAAGGTGTTGAATGAGCCTTTGCGGGAATCAATAGGGTTGTCGCGGCTATCCCGAACGTAGGCGAAATCGGGGAAGCCCACGCGCACCGGCTGTGAGAATAGCGGTACCGCGAGAGGGTTGATCACCAGGTTGGACGTTTCTACGCGGCGGTAGATAAACCTGTAGAGAAGCGTCGTGAAGCGGCTTACCTGTTGTTTAACTTCAGCCGCACCTTCGATCCTTGCTGCTGTGTACGTTTGCACGTTGTTGGTCAGCTCATAGAAGGCGGTTACATCAAAGGTCAGTGTTGGCGAGTCAAACCAGCGCGGTGCGGTGTAACCCACCAGGGCGAGCTGTTCCAGAGTGCCATAGCGAGTCTTAAGGATCAGCGTGTGGTTGCGTCCGCGGAAGTTGAGACGCGTGATGTCAAAGGATACACGCGGGCTGACGCCCGTCTTCCCCTGCGGATTCGTTGCGCCTCCCGGCGCGCCAGTCTGCACTTCCAGCCCCAGTCCGTAATTGAAAGTGTAGCGCTTGGCTTCCGTGAGCTGAATGTTCACGTTTTTGTGCGAGGTTTGCCCTTCGGGATTCTGCACCGCCAGATCGACTTCGTTGAAGATGCCCATGCCGTACAAGCTGTTCTGTGTGTCCAGCATTTGCAGCTGGCTAAGCGGCGCGCCAGGCACGATCTTCATTTCCCGGGACGCTACGAAGGGTTTGGTGAAATGCAACCCGGAGATCAAGATACGGTTCACGAAGACCTGCTGTCCCTCAGTAATGGTATAGGTGACGTCGACGCGGGTGGGGTCGTCCGGTTCAGGCTTAGTCGCATAGTCCACCCGTACGTCGGGGAAGCCGAAATTGACGTAGGCGTTCATCACCTCGGTCTGGTCATTAATGATGGTTGCGTCGGCATAGGGCTGCCCTTCCTGGGCCCCCACCAGGCTCCGGATCTCCGTCACCGACAAAGCGGTATTGCCCTCGATCGTCAACTTGCCCACCGTGGTTTGCGGGCCCTGCGTGATGTTGAGGGCCACGCGAATGTGGCCGGTCTGGTCCTGGTAGTTGTCCGTGACCTCCGGCGTCACCTTCGCCTGCAAAAACCCGTTGTTGTGGTATAAGTTCTCGATGGCAGTAACATCCTGCGCCAGAATCGCCTGACTGAAAAGGCCACGATTGAGCCACCCGCCGGCCGGTTGCATCTGCATGCGTTCGCGAATGTCTTCTCGCCGGAAATAGGGAGTGGCACCGGCCTTCAGGTCGGTGAAGTTGATCTCGAGCTTCACGAACTTGTGGCGCTCACCTCTCTCAACGTGAAAAACAACCTGGCGTTTATCCGGGTTCACCAGCTTCTGTGTGAAGCTGACCTTAACGTCAAAATAGCCCTTGGTTTGAAAATAGTCAGTAAGGTTGCGCCGGCCTTCGTTGAGCAAGTCTTCATCTACAGCGTTTTCTTCAAAGACAGGCACCAGCTTCTTCATCCGGTTGCGACGCAGTTTCGCGCCTTCCACTCTAACGTCGTTGACCGGGCCCGGGGTAATGTCGAAGGTGTAATCGAGACTATTGTTCTGAGGATGATAGACGCGTTCGGTCAGGACAACCTGCGCCTCCAAACGGCCCTGCTTTTGTAGGCGCTTGCGGATGCGTTCGAGCGCGCGCGTGGCCTGGCCGGAGGTAACGCGCTTGCCCGGCTTCAGTTTCGTGACCTTGCGGATTTCTGCCGCGCTGATTTCATTCAGGCCTTTCGATTGCACCTCACCCACGCGCGCTGACTTGCCGGGAACCACCGCGAAACGCACCTTGACTTGCTGGTTGATGGTGTCCCAGTCGTAGTAAGGAACAACGGAAGACTGAAAAAACCCGCCTTCCTGGAGCGCGCGTTGCATGCCCGTCAGCCCAGTCTCGACTTTTTTCTCGACGAACTTTTCGCCCAAGGCCAGCCTGCTGGCGTTGACCAACTGGCTGTCACTTGGCCGCGACGGAGCGCCCTGCGCCACGATGGAGCCAAAAAAGAAATTCTCCTGAGTACTGAAGATCAGCGCGATGCCGCCAGAACTTCGCTGGGCTTCCACCTGGATCGTAGCAAAGCGGCCAGTCTGGTACAGCGCCTGGACTGACTCGCGCACCTTATATTTGTCCAACGGCTGGTTGACCTTTTGCACCAGCAATGGCTCCAGCCACTCCGGATGTTCGATCGACGGTCCGGTAATCTGGATGCTGGTTACATTGAGGCCCTGCAGGCTGTTGAGATTGCCGGATCCCTCCTGGTCAGACTGCGCGGGCGCCGCGGGGCGAGCGGACGGCTGGGCCACGGCCGCGCGTTCCTGCGGCGCCGCCAACACTCCCAGCCAAAGCAGATACCGCAGGCAGACTGGTCGAAGACGCAGCAAATATCTCGCCTCTCTCGCTGGAAAAAATTTCTTGGCTACTTGGATGGCAGCAACTCAGGCCATCGTTGCACATGCGGTCTTCCAAGGAACGCGGCGGCCAAGCCGTCCGGCCCAAACCCATATAATAAACAGGGCCATGAACTTTCAGGACCGATATTCGCGACAGGTGCTGTTTCCCGGCATCGGCGCGGAAGGTCAGCACAAGCTAGCCGCGGCGCATGTGGCCATCGTAGGTTGCGGCGCCACCGGCACATGTGTCGCCGGTCTGTTGGCCCGCGCCGGCGTAGGACATTTGCGCATCGTCGACCGCGATTACGTTGAGCCCAGCAACTTGCAACGCCAATCTTTGTTTGACGAAGCGGACGCCGCTGAGTCATTGCCGAAAGCCGTGGCTGCTCAAAAAAAGATCGCGGCCTTCAACTCCCAGGTTGACGTCCAGGCCGAGGTCGCTGATCTGACCCCGGAGAATATTCATACCTTGCTCAACGGGCAGGACTTACTTCTGGATGCTACGGACAATTTTGAGACCCGCTATCTGGTCAACGATTTTGCCGTGAAGCAGGGCACTCCCTGGATTTACGCTGCTGCCGTGGCGGCTTACGTTGTGACGATGAACATCATCCCCGGCGAGACGGCATGCCTGGCGTGCATGTTCCCGGCTCCGCCGCAAGGAACAGTAGAGACTTGCGACACCGCCGGAATCCTGAACAGCGCCGTGAATCTCGTCGGCTCCATCCAGGCCAGCGAGGCGCTGAAGCTTCTTGTCGGGGCGCGTGGCCAGTTGCGGCGCACGCTGCTCTCCTTCGACTTGTGGAGCAACGATCGCGCTGAAGTCGCCGCCGCGCGTCCCCGCCCTGACTGCCAGACCTGCGGCAAGCATGAGTTCGTTTATCTGGCTGGACAAGGCCGGCCGCAGATAACCTTGTGCGGCAGGAATTCCGTGCAGATCCACGAACGCCACCGTCCAGTGGACTTTGCGGAGATGAGCGGGCGGCTCCGCCCGCATGGGGCCGTGAAGCACAACGACTTTGTTTTGAAGTTTTGGCGTGAGCCCTACGAGATTACTCTCTTTCCCGACGGCCGGGCTATCATCAAGGGCACCACCGACACCGCCGTGGCCCGGAGCCTTTACGCCAGGTTCGTGGGCAGCTAGCGGACTCTCGAATTGCTAGGACGGATCACGGGGTCACGAGAGCTGGAACCTGGTAACCAGCCTCGGTGTCTGATGAATTTGCGCGCGTATCAGGCCGACTTCACTGGGGCAGGGTTCAGCCAGAATGGAAACTCTGATTCAAGTCGAAGATGTTTGGAAGAGTTACGGGGCTACAGCCGCCGTATGTGGCCTCAATTTGAGCGTGCCCGCGCTCAGCGTGTATGGTTTCCTCGGACCGAATGGGGCAGGGAAGTCGACAACGATTCGCATGGTGCTGGGTCTGCAGCGCCCCGACCGAGGCGCCATATCCTTGTTCGGGAGCCCTTTGCAGGACGAACGGATCGCCAACCTTCGCCGCATCGGCTCCCTGGTTGAATCTCCTTCCCTTTACTTACATCTGACCGGGCGCGAAAACCTGGAGGTCCACCGGCGATACCTTGATGTCTCGAAACGCTGCATCGAAGATGCTCTGGCGACAGTGGATCTAACCTCCGTGGGCGACCGCCTGGTGCGGCACTATTCCTCCGGCATGAAGCAACGGCTCGGAGTCGCTCAAGCGCTGCTCGGTGATCCTGAGCTGCTGGTGCTCGACGAGCCTACCAACGGACTCGACCCAGCGGGCATCCATGAAGTCCGCACGCTGATTCGGAGCTTACCCGACCGCCGCGGCGTGACCGTGTTCCTATCCAGCCATCTGCTTGCCGAGGTCGAACAGGTCGCGACACATTTGGCGATCATTTCCCAGGGCCGGCTCATGTTTGAAGGGACGCGCGAAGGTCTCCGCCGCCGGAGCCAGCAACTGATCGTTGTAGAAGTGGACCAGCCGGAGCGAGCTCATGCTCTGCTGAGCGGGCTCTGCGGTCCAGTGGCTCGTGAAGGCGGCAAGCTTAGGATCACCGCGGACGATGACTGCGAGCCGGCGCGGATCAATTCCATGCTGGTGAAAGAGGGAATCGCAGTGTCGCGTCTCACCGTGCAACATCCCACGCTCGAAGAGTTCTTTCTGGAGCTGACGAGTTCGCCTGTGTCGGAAAAGGAGTACGCAGCCGGATGACGCTCTTGCGAGTCTTGCACGCCGAAATGTTGAAGATGAAGAGGACAATCGCCCTGAAGATGGTTTTGCTCGCTCCGCTGGTCGTGGTGCTGTTGGTTCTCTTCATAACGTCTCAAGCGCCGTTTGGCGCGCTGCACCGTAACGGCATCAAGAATGAGTGGATAGGATTGGCAAACCTGGGCTTATTCTTCTGGGCGCTCCTGATGATGCCGCTGTACGTTACGCTGGAGAGCGCCCTAGTAGCCGGATTGGACCACTCAGAAAATCATTGGAAAAGCCTGCTGGCTCGACCGGTGCCGCGCTGGACCTTCCCCGTGACGAAACTGATCGTGCTCATGGCCATGACCGCGGCCGGCACGCTGGTGCTTCTGTGCGGCATTCTGATTTCTGGAGCGATCCTGCCAAAGATTCAGCCGGAAGTACACTTCGGTCTTCCTGTTCCATGGCGGGCGATGGTACGAGATTACGCGCAAGTGTTGGGGTTGATGTTCCTGCCGCTCACGATTCAGCAGTGGGTGAGTTTGCGATGGAAATCGTTTTCAGTTGCGACAAGCACCGGGATCGTCGCGACCGTGATCGCGTTCTTTGCGGTTGCAGCGTCGCGGGCGGTCCCGGGCTGGCCCCAGTACTTTCCCTGGGCCCTGCCTATGCTGGTACTGGTGAAGCAATCACACAACATCGCAGCGACCCTGGCCATCAGCGGGGGCTTGGGCCTTCTCGTCGCAGCGGCGAGCTGCCGTGACTTCTGTCGTCACGAAGTGACCTGACGGAGCGCGCTCCTTTTACTGCTGCGGCTTCTCAAAGATCTTGGCGTCCACCGTGGGGTTGAACTCCACACTGCTCATAGCCACGGCGCCGCTGGGCTGCCCGTTGTTGGTTACTTCTAAATGGTAAGGCAGGCTTATTCCATTCACAGTCTTCCAGTCGGAATAGTCCGCAACCTGAGTGGCCGGGCCTGCGGGTGTATTGGCCTGGTACGAGGCGCGGAGAACGCGGCCGGTCCTGGCATCCACAAACCAGCGCAGTTGGTCGCCGCCGCCGCTGATGTCCAGGATGGAAGTCTCGACGTCGCCAATTTTTTCGGTGCCCTGAGCGGCAAAAGAAAACTGCGGATCATCTGCATGCTGGGCAATCGACCAGAGCTCGCGCCGCAAGTTCTTCAACATGCCCTCCCGTTGCGATAACGGCATGTCGCGTGTACCCATCATTGCCATGGACATGAACCCTCCCTTGTCCGTCGCCACCATCAGCACCTCGCCGGCTGGTGTGTTCAGCTTGAGGTGGATCTTGTCCTCGCCCACAGTCGTTTCGTCCACGTCGAGCGTGACGCCCTGGGCTTTTATGGTCTGCGTGCCTTTGGTGTGCACCGCTTTGATCGACTTCAGCTTGTCGAGTCCTCCGGCGGCGTCGAACACCTTGGCGAGCAGGGCCTTGCCCTGGGGGTTGCTGGCCACGACCGGAGCACTGGCGCCGGGCTGGGGAATAGTGATGTCCACTGCTGTGACCGGGCCAAACGAGCTGAGCGGCTTATCAAAGTCCGCGCTTTTGCCCACCACCAGGACGGCAAACTTGCTCTTGTCGAGATACTTTTTGGCTACGCGGTTCACGTCGGCTACCGTGACCTTTTCCACGCCCTTTTGAAAACGCTCGAGGAAGTCGGCAGGGTAGCCTTGGAATTCCAGGTTCGCGCGCCCGTTCATCACCTTGACTTTGGAGTCGTACTCAAAGACAAAGGAGTTGAGAATCGCGTCTCTGCCGCGGTCCAGTTCCTCTTGAGTCACGCCGCGGTCGCGCATGGTTTCCATCTCGTTGTACAAGCCATCAATGGCCTGAGCGGTGGTGGCGCTCTTGGTGCCCATCACTAACGTCGCGAGCCCGGGATGGTCGTAGGCTGAGCCCACGCCACCGCCCACGGCGTAGGCCAGGCCGGCCTTGGTGCGCAGGTTGGAGATCAGACGCGAGGCAAAGCCCCCGCCAAGAATCTCGTTCATCAAGGAGAGGGCGTAGTAGTCAGGATCGTCCCGGCGAATGCCGGCAGAGATCATGCGGATCTCGCTCTGGTTCACGTCATCTTTGGCTACAAAGTACACACCAGGCTTAGGCGCCGGCACCGCGACATCGGGGGCTGTCGCGGTCGGACCCTTGGGCCAGTCGGCAAACATCTTGCGCAGTTTGGTTTCCATTTCCGCGGCGTCAAAATCGCCGGCCACCGAAACAATCATGTTGTTGGGATGGACGTAGCGAGCATGCCAGTCCAGCAGGTCTTGCCGCGTCACCGCGGCCACCGTCGCGTATTCAGCGACGCGAGCGTAAGGACTGTGCGCACCGTATCCGATCTTGGTAGCCTCGCGCCCGGCGATCTGCCCCAGATTGTCATTGCGGCGCGCGATCTGGGCGCGCATAGAGTCTTTGGCCAAGTCGATCTTTTCTTGCCGGAACTCGGGATTGCGCAGCAGGTCGTTGGCCAGATCCAGAACAAAATCAAAATCGCCCTTCAAACAGGAGAGCGACATGAAAGTTGAGAGCACAGTACCGCTGCTAGTTTCAAGATGTGCGGCGCGGGCCTCCAGCAGGTCATCCAGTTGATCGCCGGTGTGCGCTTTGGTGCCGCCGGTACGCCAGGAGCTGCCATAGATGCTGACCAGGCCGGTCTTGGCTTCGGGCTCACTCTTTGAGCCGCCGCGAATGATGATTCCGGCTTCGATCAGCGGCAACTCATGGTCCTCCTGCAGGAAGACCACCATGCCATTGTCAAACTGTATGCGTTTGGGCTGTTGGGGATGAAACTCCGGTAAAGACGGTTTCTTGATGCCGCGAAGATCGGCCGCCGCCAGGTCTGTTTTTCCAGCTTCGCCGGATGAAGGCTTGCCGGCAGGCGCCTTCGCAGTGGCAGTTGAAGTCTGTGGCTTGGCTGGAGCGCTGGTTTGCGCAGCGCCCGCGAGCGAGATCAGCGCAAGCAGAACGATCGAAGAGATTGTTCGCGATGTCATCAGTGCGTCTCCTTCTGCGCCGGCGCGCCTGCGGCCGCTTGAGCTTGCGTAGTCTCAATGACCGCCACAGTGCGGTTGGAATCCACAAATGTCTTGTTGGCGACGCGGCGTATATCTGCCTTGGTGACCTTGTCAATCTTGTCCACGTCGCGGAACAGCTCGCGCCAATCGCCATAGCGAAGCTGGGCCGTGGCCAGTTGGATGGCCAAGCCCTGGTTGTTGGCCAGCCCGCGGATCAGGTTGGCCTTGGCGCGAGTTTTGACCATCTGCAGTTCCTCGTCGCTGACGTCTTCCGTCTTCAGCCGGTTGATTTGCTCATGGATGGCTTGCCCCATCTCCAGCGCGGTGTGTCCGGGCAAGGGGACCCCAAAGAATGCGAACAGGCCCGGATACTTGTTGCCAGGAAAGCCGGGGATGCCCCCCGCCGTGGCCGCGATCTTCTGGTCGCGCACCAGCGAGCGGTACAGGCGCGACGTCCGGCCCTGGGAGACCAGGTCGGAGATCACGTCGTATACGGCGTCATCGGGATCCTGATAGCCGGGACGGTGGTAGCCCTCAATGTAAAAAGGCTGCGATTTGTCATGGATGGTGACGGTGCGTTCCGCGAACTGTTCCGGTTCGATCGTGGTCAGCGGTTCCGGCTTGGGCGACGTTGGGATGGGGCCAAAGTATTTTTCTACGATCGGAAACACCTGCTCCGGTTTGAGAGCGCCAACCAGTGCGATCACCATGTTGGAAGGGACATAGTATTTGCGATAAAACTTGGCGGCTTCGGTGGCGCTGAGATGGTCCAGTTCCGACGGCCAGCCCACGACGGAGCGTCCGTAGGGATGCGCGGTGTAGGCGGCGGCCAGGAACTGCTCCACCATCTTTCCGACCGGGCTGCTATCTGTGCGTAGCCGGCGCTCTTCGTGCACGACATCACGCTCTTTGTAAAACTCCCGCAGCACTCCAGAGTGGAAGCGCGAAGACTCGAGGTAGGCCCAAATCTCAAAACGGTTCACGGGCAAGGAATAGAAGTATTGCGTGCTGTCCAGGTTGGTGGTCGCGTTCAAGCCCACGCCGCCTTCGCGCTCGATGATCTCGCCAAAGCGATTTTTGATGACGTAACTGTTGGCGTCCGCCACTGCTTTGTCGAAAGCGCTCTTCAGGGCCGCGACTCTCTTGGGGTCACGCCCGTTCTCCCTGCGGTCTTCACGATCGTACGCAGTCCAGGCTTGCTCTACTTTCTCCAGCGCGACCTTTTCTTTAGCGTAGTCGGTAGTGCCGATGCGGTCGGTGCCTTTGAAGGCCTCGTGCTCGAACATGTGAGCCATGCCTGACATGCCTTGCGGGTCTTGCACGGCGCCGGCGTCGACAATCGTGAAGAAAGAGAACACCGGAGCTTCCGGACGTTCGCACAGGACTACCGTCAGCCCATTCTTAAGGACTTTGACCGTAGTTCGCTTTTCAAACGAAGCTATGTCCTGGGCCATGGCACGGCCCAGGGAAAGAATTGCTACGAGTGTCAGGGAGAAAAAGGACAGGTAGCGCCGCATGCCGCCTCCCAATAAGCGGAGATTTCCGTCGCAAGCAAAGTAAAACGCGCTACTCGGCTTGTCAAATTGCAGGTGGGTAATAAATCCCAGGCGAGATAGCTGTGCTGGCCAGGATCTTAGAGGCTGGCATCTCCTGTTAACGGATTGGTAATCAAACATCCAGGGGGAGGTGTCAGGAGGCATCCATGACCCGCATCATTCTTTTGCTGACAGCTCTGGTAACAGCTGTGAGCCTTTGCGCACAACAACCCATGTCGCCGAACCAGCCGCAAGGGGTTCCCCAAAACGTGATCAGCGTGAATCCATCACCCACCATCGTGGTGGCTGGCAGCGGATTGTACGGCCCCAGCGTCTTCATGGCGCCGAGCGCGGGTTTTGCCGCGCCGCAAGCCGCCGCCGGGGCCACGCAATCAGGCTTTGTGTCCGGCGCGGCGGGCGTCAGCCTCAACAGTGCGCCCTATCTAGGAGTGACCAGCACGCTCGGTCCGGCCCCTCTGGTTTATGAAGGCGGGCAGCCTGGCTATGCGTATACGCCAGGTAGTGTTAGCGCAGGAGTGGAAGCAGCTGCACCCCCTGGACGGTTGATCAACGACATGGGACCTTCCTCTTACGGGGGCACAGTTGCTCCCGGACCCAACGGAGAAGTCGTCAACCTCGCCCCACCACCCCCGCCCATAAGCCTGGGTGAAGTGGCGGCGAGCTTCAGAGCAACAACGCAGCCGCACCCCCTCCGGGTCTATGTGAATCCCGCGGGGCAACAACTGGAGCAGACATATGTCGTGACTGGGGCAGCGATCGCTACCAACGTGATACCAGAGACCGTAGTGGTTGGACAAAATCCTCCAGCCGGGACAGCGACAGCGCAAGCCCAGCAGCCGCAGCCTCCGCAAAACCAGCCGCCGGCTCCGCAAGCCCAGAATCAGCCGTCCGCTCCGCAGGCTCAGGGGCAACAGCCGCAGAATCAACCTTCGGCTCCGCAGGCCCAGGCACCGCAGCAGCCGGCAAATCAACCACCGGCGCCGAGTACGATGCCGCCAGTTCCATCTGCGCAACAGGCGGAACCCAATCAGCAGCCTAGCCGTCTCCCGGCTACGTCGACGGTGTTGCCCTTGTTGGGACTTTTGGGTCTGGCGAGCAGTGGCTTAGCGATCTGGCTTCTCAAAGTGAAGCGATAGATCTCTCGGGTTGGGAGCAGGTTCAGCGCGTTCGGTTTCCGGACGCGCTTTGTTTTTGGTATCTTTCCTGAGTCGAGCAATCAGCAGTCAGCACCTCTCTGAAATCCCGAGCCTTAGCGAGGGATCCCTATCAACGGTGAGGACTCTCAGGCTTAACGTTTTTTCAATGGGAATGGGCCGGGGCGGACCGCGATAAAGATATTGAATGTGGAACTTGAGGATGCAAAACTATCTTGTTCGAGATGTGAGGACCTCGCAGTTCTGATGACCGAAGCGGCAACCTCGCTGGTAGGTGAAGTGAATGACCCGAGGGGTTCATCTAGCTGATAGGGATCCCTCACTTCGTTTCGGGATTTCATGAGGTTGGCTGAATGCTGACTTGTCGCCGGCTGGATCAATAAGGGGAACGCTTGACGACTGAGACCGCCGGACAAACCGGCCAGCTTCGTCGCGCCATGGGTTTCTGGGACGTGCTGCTGTTCAACATTGCAGCCGTGCTCGGTCCGCGCTGGATAGCTGCCGCGGCGCACAACGGAACATCTTCCATCAGCCTGTGGGTGCTCGCGGCGCTGCTCTTCTTTCTCCCCACCGCGCTCATCATCATTGAGCTGTCCACCCGCTATCCCGCCGAGGGTGGATTGTACGTGTGGAGCAAAGAGGCCTTCGGCGATTTTCACGGCTTCGTCGCCGGCTGGGCATACTGGATTTATACGTTCTTCTATTTTCCGGGACTGCTGTCGGCGAGCGTGGCCATGTCGGTGTACATCGGCGGCCCAAGGTTCGAGTACCTTGCGTCGAACACCAAGTATCTCGTATGGGCCTCGCTGGGATTGCTGGCAGTTGCCGTTGTCCTTAACGTGATCGGGCTGAACGTCGGCAAGTGGCTGCAAAACGCGGGCGGTGTTGCCACCTACGTCCCACTGCTCATGCTCGTCGGAATTGGCGGCTATCTGGCGCTTCATGCCGGCAGCGTCACCCATTTTTCATGGAGAAGCTCCCTCATTCCCTGGCCTCCCGATTTGGACAAACTCAACTTCTGGTCCAACATAGCCTTCGCGTTCACGGGCATGGAATTGGTCTGCGCCATGAGTGAAGAAGTTCGCGAGCCGCGAAAAACGTTTCCGCGAGCCATCTACGCATCAGCTGTCTTGATTGCGTTCATCTATATTCTGGGCACGGTTGCCGTGCTGGTGATGCGTTCTCCCGACTCGGTAGATCCTCGCAGTGGCGTGTTCCAGGCCATTTCCAGCGGCTCTGCTCTTCTAGCGATTGGCTGGTTTGGGATCATTGCGGCGATCCTGGTAACAGTTGGAAACGCCGGCGGAGTCGGAACAACCGTGGCCGGTATTGCCCGCGTACCATTCGTTGCCGGTATTGACCGGTATCTTCCTTCGTTCTTTGGCAAGATCCATCCGCGATGGAAAACGCCCTGGATTTCGATTCTGATTCAAGCGGGGATCTCGGCCGTCATATTGGTTCTTTCACTGCTGGGCAGCACAACGGTGATCGAATGGTATCAATTCCTGGTATCGATGTCGGTGATCCTTAACTTCATCCCGTTCCTTTATATGTATGCGGCAGCCATCAAACTCGCGTATCGTGCAGACCGCAAAGCCAATAGCCAGGCGGTGCTGGTGCCCGGGGGAAAAGCCGGCATGTGGATCGCCGGCTCGCTGGCATTCCTGATCACGTTGGGGTCCATGATTGTCGCGGGAATCTCACCGGAAGGCCCCGCCAACAGGTTTGTGTTTCTGGCCAAAGTAGTGGGATATACCGTAGTCTTCATCGGCATTGGGTTGCTTCTCTACTGGAACGGCGCGCGGAAGAAAAAAGCAGAGCATGCTTCATGAAGGAACCACTGTTGTAGAGACGCGGCACTGCCGCGTCTCACATTCAATCCTATGACGCTGCATCGGCCGCGAATTTGCCGGAACGACACATTGTGTATGGCACAGGCAGTGAGACGTGGCCATGCCACGTCTCTACGTAAAACATTGAATAAGGTCGCTACGGGTTGAAATCCGCCACGCCCACGCGCACCACAGTTCTGGTTTTCTTCTCGCGTTCTTCTTTGGCGGGCTCGGAAGTCTGGTGGGCCCAGGCGGCGAAAACCTTGTTGCCGAACGAAGTGATGGCCAGGTAATCGCCCAGGAAGTCGCCCACGGCTGAGAATGTCTCGCTGTCCCAGGTGTAGTTGGTGAACGTCTTGCCGCCGTCGGTGGAGCGCGCCAGAGTGACGGTTGTATTCTCGTTGTTGCCGCGCCGGTCGTAGAACACCAGGTTCACGGCGCCGCTTTGCGGGTCAACCGCCATCCATTGGAAGAACTGATCGTTGCCGTTGTGAATGGGATCGTTATTGGCGCGGACGGGAGCGCTCCAACTGCGCCCGTGATCGCTGGACGAAGCGACGAAGACATCAACGTCGCCGTTGATGTAGTCGCTCCACGAGACGTAAAGCGTGCCGCCCTTCTTGTCGCCGCGCGGATCCATTCCGATTTGCGGAAACCCGTTGCTGCGCGAGACGCCGGTGATCCCAAAGAATAGAGGCCCGGTCGCCAGAATACGGCGGTCGTGGCTGAAGGTTTTACCGCCGTCATGCGAGATGGCCATCATGATCCCCTCGCCGCTGTCCCAGACCGTATAGAGCGTTCCGTCCGGTCCGGCGACTGCGTGGAAGCCTTCCTGCGCGCCGTTGTCGTCACGCGGCAGACCCGGTGTGCTGTTGAGCTTGATGGGTTGCGACCAGGTGGCGCCGCCGTCGGTGGAGCGCGAAAAGAGAAGATCGCTCGCAGTCAGGGTGAATTGGGTCCAACCTATATAAAGATTGCCGGCGTGAGGCCCTGCGGTGTCGGCGACGATGTACGGTTTGTCTTCGAAGGGAATACCCGGGGTGGAGTTGTGCATGATCACGGGGAACGCGTCGGGCTCCCAGGTTTTGCCGCCGTCGGGCGACCGGCGGACGAAGATGCCGTTGCGCGTGGCGCCGTGTGCCCAGTATTGGCTGGTGCCCAGCTTGTCGAACGCGATGTAGCAAAGGAACGCGCGGCCGGAGTTGTCGAAGGCGACGGAGACATCACCGGAAACGCGATAGTCCTTAGGCGCGGTGCCTTCGGCGATGGTCCAGGTATTGCCGCCGTCGGTCGAATACGCCGCGCTGGCGTTGACCTGCCACGCTACCACCAACTGCTGCGGGTCTTTGGGGTTCACCGCGATGGAAGGTTCGTTGAAGTAACCGGGTTTGGCATTGATGTCGGTAACGTGGGCTTTAGGTGCAGGAGGCAACGTCTGCGCCAGCAGGTTGCCCGCAAAGAGGACGAAGCACAGCAACACCGGAGTTCTCATATGCGCAGCCATTCTAACGGATAGCGCATTCGCGAATATGATTTGTGCTTGGAGGTTGACGATTAGGAAACCCTCGCAGTTTTTCAAAACAATCACCAATTACAAATCTTGCCATACGATCTCCTTCGCAAATCTCTCGCGCAACGACTCTGGCTCGACTCCCTGTGCCCTGATTGCCCGCAGACTCAACGCATCATGACGTTTGGCCAGGCGCACGTTGCCGGCATCGCGCAGCAATGGGCAGTGGAAATACTGGGGCGGTCGAGCGCCCAAAGCCCGAAACAGCAGAAGCTGGCGCGCCGTGCTCTTCAGCAGGTCAGCGCCGCGGACGGCTTCGCTGATCCGCATGGCGTCGTCGTCAACCACCACCGCCAGCTGGTACGCGGGGATATCATCACGCCGCCAGACGAGGAAATCAGAGAAGTCTTTTCCAGCGACATGGCGCTGCTCTCCGCAATGGAGATCGCTGAAGGAGACAGTTTCACCATCGGGCACTTTGAGCCGCCAGCTCACGCCCGCGGGCGACTCCCAATCTTTGGCGACGTTCAATTTGTGCCGGCAGGTTCCCGGATAAGGGATCTCGTCGTCTTCCTGGTCTTCGTGCGGCGCAGCCAGAGCGCGTTCCAGGTCTTTGCGCGAACAGGAGCATGGATAGATGAAGCCGCGGTCGCGTAACGTCTGCCATGCGTGCAGGTAAAAATCCCGGCGCTCGCTTTGAACATAAGGACCGCATGGGCCGCCCATGTCCGGGCCTTCGTCCCAGTCGAGCCCGAGCCAGCGCAGATCTTCAAACATGGCGCGCTCAAATTGCGGTTTGGCGCGCTGAAAGTCCAGGTCTTCGTTTCGAAAAACAAGTTTGCCGCAGGCAGAGCGAGCCCGCTGATGGGCGACCCAGAAAGTGCGCGCGTGGCCGAGATGAAGGTATCCGGTCGGCGAAGGAGCCAGGCGGCCGCGATAGGGAGCTGCAGAGGGCACGGATGGATTAAACAGCCAGCAATTAGCAGTTGGCAATTAGCAATTCGCAATTCGCTTGTGGCTCTTGCCCCGCTCTGAAAGCTCGCGAACCACAGAGCTCGTCGCCGCTGGTGACGTGTGGCACCGGCACTCCGCTGGTGCTCGCGCCCATCAAGAAGAAATACTTTGGCGCAGGCAAGAGTGCCTGCGCCACACAATCTCAGGCTAATTGCTAACTACTAATTGCTAATTGCTCTATTTCGGCTTCACGGCCACGAGGTTTGGCGGCGCCGCCGTCGAGTCCCCTTTTTTGAACGAGGTGACGATCTGGTTGGCGTCAGTGCCGCCGACCAGGTCGATCTGGTCCACCGTGTTGCTTCCGGCCACACCGACCCACGCCGTGTTGCCGTCTAACGTCAAGCCGCCGCTCAAAGCCTCGGTGGCTCCAGCAGCGGCCAGTGGGATGATCGTAGGTGCCCCGCCAGGAACCGCCGTGAACAGTTTGTTGACCCCTGCCGGGACGACAACGATATGGGTTCCGTTCGTGGGGCTGCCGTTGTTGCCAACGGCATTGCCGGCCACCAGGAGCTGTCGGGCCGTGAATGCACCCTGGCCGAAGTCAATGAACTGGTTGCTATAGGAAACGGCGGGAACGCAGGTGGAGCTGCTGATGGGAGCCGTGAGTGAGGTGGTTGCCACCGTGGCAGTATTAATGTCAATGCCCGTGCCATTGACGGCCACGATGACGTTGCTGTTGGCAAAGCTCTTGACCAGCTGCGGCGCGCTGGTGGCAGGAGGGCTGGCCTGCAATTGGTTGTTGCACGTGCCCAGCGCCTGCAAACTGGAGCTGGCGCTGTTCACTACATAGCCCAGCGGTCCGGAAGGTAGCGTGGTCACGTCCTCATTATTGGCGGTTGTGCCACCCAGGTTCAGGGTTTGCAAGCTGATGGCTGGAGAAAACACGTAGACGTTCTGGTTGGCGCCAGGCGGGGACAGGGCCGGGCAGGATGCCACTGCGGGGCTGTCGTGCGAGCAGTCGGCAGCGATGAAAGCCTTGAAGCCGTCATTGGTAAACGCTGCCGCTACCGCGCCCTGTTGAACAAAGCTCTGGACGCCATTGGTGTTGGCGGTGAAGACCACCAGCCGCTGGTTCGCGGCCGCCTTCTCGATCGGCTCGATATTCCCGGTAAGGGGATTGGGAGCCAACGCCCCACTGGAAAGGATCACGGTGTTGCCGTCCGCGGAGACCGCCAGTACCTTGCCCGTGACGTTTGCAGCCACCAGCGTCGCCGTGTTTGTCCCGGTATCGATTGAAACCAGTCCAGCGGTTGTCCCCATATATGCCTTGACTCCGTTGGGCGTGAACACCAGCGAGTTGGGCGGGCCGGGAAGATTGATGGCCGTACCTAGAGTGTTGGTTGAGGTATCGAGGGGCACCAACGTAGAGAAAGTCCCGATGGGTGGCGCGAAAGTCGTGCTGACGTAAACAGTCGTTGCCGGGCTAGTGCCGTTGACCGTCGTACTGAACAGGTTGCTGTAGACCGGCAGATTCAAATTGGCGCCGCAACCCGGTGGAATGCACGCCGCCAGGATTCCGGCGCCGCCGGGCGAGTTTGCCGTCATGGTTGTGCCGGAAACGGACGCCGCCTGGTTGCTGTTGCTTACGATGGTCACCGGTGCGTTAGGGATGGTCACACCGGCCTCGTCATCCATGTCAGCCTCGAGCGTGAGAGTGTCTGCGGGATTCATGGAGGCTGATGTGGTCAGCGTCCCCCCTGAGTCGGTACTCAGATGGAGCCGGATCGCAACCGGCATGCAGCCCCGAAAAGGAGCTGCAGAAGATTGAACGCCGCCTACGGAGGCAACGACCCCCATCTGGCCAGGTGCGGTGGCGGTCACTAGCCCGTTCGTGTCAACCGTGCCCACGAGAGTCGTGGTCTGTGTCCAACTGAACGTCCCTACCAGGCTGGTTACGTCCTTGGCATTGGGCGCACAGGGTCCGGTGGAATCGTGCGGTGTGGCCACCGTCGAACAGGCTGTGGCCTGGTATTGCTGGGTTTGGTTGAGGGAAGTGCACGCACTTCCTGGGGAGGCCTGCTGGACAATGATGGATGAAAGTTGCTGGTGCACGGAGATGGGGATCGCGGTGCTGTTCACTCCGCTCGCCGTAGCAGTAATGTTGGCGACGCCTGTCAACGGATTGCCCATCGAGTCCCTGGCCACGTTGCATACCACGAAGTTCGCGTCCCACACACCGGCGCAGACCAGGCCTCCAGTGGAGACCGTAACCAGGCTGGGGTTCGAGGAACTGAAAGTGATCGTGGCGGTGACCGCCGTGTTTGCCGAATTCAGCGCTGAGGTGCTGAGTTGGCCCACATCCCCTGGGTTCAACGAAAGCGAAGCGGGAGCAACCGTAACCTGGGTGACGGCGTTGTTGGGTTTGGAGCCGCCTCCGCAACCCGCCAGAATAGCAGCACAAATGATAGGAATTCCCGCTCTACCGACCCAGGACTGCATGCCACCTCCCCGCCCGGCATCCCCGAGGCGGAATGTAGGAATAAATTCGGTTCAAAGATGAGAAACCAGTGTAGCTTCTGGATTGGGTTCTCTTCAAGACGTGCGCTGGTTTTACATCTCGTTGTTACGATTGCTGATAACAAAAACTTCCAAATCTAAGACAGTCGCTTGAGGGCTGAGCCGGATCAGAGCGCCGACCTCTTCCCGGGATTGGCCGAGCCGCTTCGAAAAATCAACAGCGCAAGAGGCACTTGCGAGTTTTCTCGTTTTGTTCGCCACGGTAAGCCAAGCTGCCAGTTTGCTGAAGAAAGACAGACGGACTCCTGTGCGACGGTCCGACGGAAGAACGCGGCAACTCTGGAGTTCTTGCGTCACCGGCGACAAGGAATTTGACCTTCTTGATGCCGGCTCCGGAAAATCGACGTCTTCGAAGAATGGCGTATTGACGCCACGGCTCCGCGGTTGCTATAGTAAGTAGGTTCTGCGAGTACAAGTTAGCTTGCTGTAGTCGTAAGCTGTACGGACGTTTTGCCCGAGGATTTCATCCGCTAGCAGGGCATGCCTCGCTGAAATGGTTCGCGCTTCCTTCCGCCGTGAGGGGTATGCGGGCCAGGGACGTACGAAACGGAGCGCCCCCGTCAGGCTCGGTGCCACCGTCGTTTCCCACCACCGATAGGAACTTACAATCCTTCCGCGTTTGCGCGGAATCATGGTTGCGTGCATAGCAGCCAGCCCCGGTTCGCCGGGTCGAAGAGGAGCCGCAGCGTGCGTGTGCGCGTCTGCGGTTGGTCTACGTGCAAGGGACTTTGGAACGAGGATATTGAATGCCGACATTTAACCAGTTGGTCCGGAAAGGCAGAACGGCGCCGAAGTACAAGACGGCCAGTCCTGCCCTGCAAGCATCGCCGCAGCGGCGCGGAGTTTGTACCCGCGTTTATACCCAGACGCCCAAGAAGCCGAACTCGGCGCTGCGCAAAGTCGCCCGCGTGCGCCTGACCAACGGCATCGAAGTTACGACGTACATTCCCGGCGTGGGACACAACCTGCAGGAGCACTCCATCGTGCTGATTCGCGGAGGCCGCGTGAAAGACCTTCCCGGCGTCCGTTACCACGTGGTGCGCGGCACGCTCGACGCCACCGGCGTCGCCAACCGCAAGCAGGGAAGATCGAAGTATGGCGCCAAGAGGCCCAAATAGGATTTGAGGGAATAAACAGACTATGCCACGAAAAGGACATGTGCCCAAGCGAGAGACGCTGGCCGACCCCATCTACAACTCCGATTTGGTGACCAAGTTCATCAACACCATGATGTGGGGCGGGAAGAAATCCACGGCGCAGTCGATTTTTTATAAGTCCATGCAGAACCTGCAGGCCAAGGGCGGCGACGAGGCGCTGAAACTGTTCAAGAAGGCCGTGGAGAACGCCAAGCCGCTGCTGGAAGTGAAAACGCGGCGTGTCGGCGGCGCGAACTATCAGGTGCCGGTAGAGGTAAATCCCGACCGGCGCACCTCGCTGGCCATCCGCTGGATCGTGGGTTATGCCCGCGAGCGCGGAGAGAAAGGCATGATCGACAAGTTGACGAACGAACTGCTGGACGCCGCCAACGGGCGCGGCGCGGCTATCAAGAAGAAAGAAGACGTTCATCGTATGGCAGAAGCGAACAAGGCTTTTGCACACTATCGGTGGTAGCGAGATTTTGAAATTTAAAATCTTAAATTTCAAATTTGAAATCTTGACTTTGAGGATTAGGAAAAAACGTGCCACGTCAGGTCCCATTAGAGCGTTGTAGAAACATCGGCATCATGGCCCACATCGATGCCGGCAAGACAACTACGACCGAACGCGTCCTTTACTACACCGGCATCACGCACCGGCTGGGTGAGGTGCATGAAGGCACCGCCACCATGGATTGGATGGAACAGGAGCAAGAGCGTGGCATCACCATTACCTCCGCCGCCACCACTTGTTTCTGGCGCGACATCCGCATCAACATCATTGATACGCCCGGCCACGTGGATTTCACCGCCGAAGTCGAGCGCTCCCTGCGCGTTCTGGACGGCGCCGTAGCGGTGTTTGACGCCGTGCACGGCGTGGAGCCGCAGTCGGAGACCGTATGGCGCCAGGCCGACAAGTACGGCGTCCCCCGAATTTGCTTCATTAATAAGATGGACAAGATGGGCGCCGACTTCGAACACGCTGTCGACACCATCCGCAAACGCCTCAACGCCCGCCCTGTCGCTATTCAGATCCCCATCGGACAAGAAGCTAAGTTCAAGGGCATCGTCGATCTGGTCGAAATGAAGGCCATCGTGTGGAACGACGAGACCATGGGCGCCAAATATGAAGTGGAAGAAATTCCGGCCGATCTGAAGAAGAAAGCCGAAGCCTTCCACGCCCAACTGGTTGAGTCCGTCGCCGAACATGATGACGAACTGCTGCACAAATTCCTGGAAGGCGAAACCATTTCCGCTGATGAACTGCGAAAGTCGTTGCGCAAGAGCGTGATCAGTCTGAAGCTGTTCCCGGTGCTCTGCGGCACAGCCTTCAAGAACAAAGGCGTGCAGACCTTGCTGGACGCGGTAGTGGACTATCTGCCGTCGCCCACCGATATTCCTGCCACCCAGGGCCACGACCCCGACCATCCTGAAAAAGTTCTGGAACGTAAGCCGGCCGACAACGAGCCGTTTGCGGGACTGGCCTTTAAGATCATGGCTGATCCGTTTGTCGGGCAACTGACGTTCGTCCGCGTTTACTCCGGGCACCTCAAGACCGGTGACAGCGTGCTGAACACTACGCGGGGTAAGAGCGAACGCATCGGCCGCCTGCTAAAGATGCACGCCAACAAGCGGGAAGAGATCAACGAGATTTTCGCCGGCGACATTTGCGCCTGCGTGGGCCTCAAGAACGTCACCACCGGTGACACCATCTGCTCGGACAAAGCGCCGATTCTGCTCGAGTCGATTGAATTCGCCGCGCCGGTCATTTCCGTGGCAGTGGAACCCAAGACCAAGGGCGATCAGGAAAAAATGGGCATGGCGCTGGGCCGTCTGGCGCAGGAAGACCCGACGTTCAAGGTCATGACGGATCCTGACTCCGGACAGACCATCATCAGCGGCATGGGCGAGTTGCACCTGGAAATCATCGTGGACCGCATGATGCGCGAGTACAAGGTGGAGGCCAACGTCGGCAAGCCGCAAGTTGCGTATCGCGAGACCATCCGCAAGCACGCTGAAGCCGAAGGCAAATATATCCGCCAGACCGGGGGCCGCGGCCAGTACGGTCACGTCAAGCTGTACGTCGATCCCAACGAAAAAGGCAAAGGCTTCGAATTCATCAACGATGTCAAGGGCGGATCGATTCCGAAAGAGTATTTCCGAGCCATTGAGACGGGAATCAAGGAAGCCATGGAAGGCGGCGTTCTCGCCGGCTATCCCATGGTTGATATCAAAGTCACCGTTTACGACGGCAGCTACCACGAGGTCGACTCTGACGAAATGGCGTTCAAGATCGCGGCTTCCATGGGTTTCAAGGAAGCGGCGCGCCGGGGCTCGCCGGTGCTGCTGGAGCCGATCATGTCGGTGGAAGTCGTGGTGCCGCAGGAGTATATGGGCACCATTATCGGCGACTTGAATTCGCGCCGCGGGCGTGTTGAAGGAGTGGAGCATCGCGCGGGTTCGGAAGTGATCAAGTCGATGGTGCCGCTGGCCGAGATGTTCGGCTATGCCACGCAGATGCGCTCCAACACGCAAGGACGCGCGACTTTTTCCATGCACTTTGCCCACTATGACGAAGCTCCGCGCGCCATCACGGAAGAGATTGTGGCCAAGGTGCAGGGCAAGACTGCGGCAAGGTGACCGGGGCCAGGTTGACGGTTCGTGATCGTGCGTGAATTCTGGGTACGCGAAGGCGGCGAGAAGGATTTTGAGCTGGTGTTCGGGCCAGACGGTTTGTGGCCTGGATTGTTGCAGCCGCGTTCGGAAGGCTTTTTAGGGAGTGTGTTGCATCGGCTCGCGAATGAGCGGTATCAGGTCCGCGATTGCTGGAAGTCGCATACGGATTTTGAAGACTTTCGCGAAGGATATCAGCAGGACGTCGAGCAGTTTCACAAGTGGCTTGCGAGCAAGGAATTGGTGAAACAGGAGACGTTCCTGGGAGCGTTTTACAGCGGCGAGGAACCTGGGGACGACGCTGGCCTGGTCGAAGCCTAGAAAGAAGAACCTTACCGCGGATTAGCGCGGATGGGACGGATCAGAGCAAGGCTTGCTGAGGTTTTTGGTTCTGCGAGTGGCTTGCAGAACGAGACTCAGCGCCGGAGGCGCGGAATAAGGGTAGCCCAGGGCGTAAGCCCTGGGTAGCGATAAAGAAGAGATCGAGCCCCGGAGGGGCGGCACAAAAAGATTGAAGCCCGGTTCCCAATACGTGATTGTCTGGGAATTCCGGGTCAAGCAAGGCGCTGAATCCGGGTTCGTTGAGCATTATGGCCAGGATGGAACCTGGGCAAGGTTTTTTCGGAGCGGCGAAGGTTATATCCGCACTGAGCTGGTGAAAGACGTTTCGGACGGCGAGCGGTTCTTGACGTTGGATTATTGGCAGTCGCAAAGCGAATTCAAGAAGTTTCGTGAGCAGAATCGGGCTGAATATGAACGGCTCGATAAAACATTGGAGAAGTTAACAGAAACTGAAACCCGGCTGGGAAGTTTCTGGTTAGGAATTCAAAGCTAACTACTACGAGCTAAAAGCTAGAGGCTGATTTTATGGCAAAGGAAAAATTTGATCGCAGTAAGCCGCACGTAAACGTAGGGACGATCGGGCACATCGATCACGGGAAGACGACGTTGACGGCGGCGATCACGAAGGTGTTGTCGAAGAA
>Ga0126379_10000132_pt1 | contig 35678 bp, 30 predicted proteins | sample PanSoiMetPlot_24_FD_92640 | JGI IMG/M metagenome (GOLD analysis project Ga0126379, IMG submission 92640) | Tropical forest soil microbial communities from Panama - MetaG Plot_24 | ecosystem: Environmental > Terrestrial > Soil > Tropical forest > Bulk soil | place: Panama | collected 2016-02-17
CGGAGGTCCTGACGGCCGCCCGCGAGCTGGCCGACTACTACGAGAAGACCGCGGCGCTCTCGCCGCCCAAGCTCGCCGCCAACTGGGTGACGGGCGAGGTCCTGCGCTGGATGAAGGACCGGAAGATCTCGCCCGAGGACGCCCTCTCGTTCCCGATCACGCCCGAGCGGCTGGCCGGCCTGCTGTCGCTGCTGGAAGGCAAGGAGATCTCCGCGGCGACCGCCAAGGAGGTCTTCGCGGCGATGCTCGACTCTCCGCTGGAGGCGCGCGTGATCGTCGAGGAGCAGGGGCTCGGCCAGATGAGCGACGCCGGCGAGCTCGACGCGCTCGCCGCGGCGATCGTGGCGGAGAGCCCGTCGCAGGCGGCGCTCTACCGGTCCGGCAAGACGCAGACCTTCGGGTGGTTCGTGGGCCAGGTCATGAAGAAGACGGGCGGCCGGGCCGACCCCGGGAGCGTGCGGGAGGCGCTGACGCGCGCCCTTTCCGGCGGCGGAGCGTGATCGAGCTCTACCACGTCTCCAAGGAGTACGGGCGCTTCCGCCACGCGCTGACGGAAGTGACGTGCAAGGTCGAGCGCGGGGAGTTCGTGTTCCTGACCGGCCCGTCCGGCGCCGGCAAGACGACTCTGTTGAAGCTCCTCTTCCGGGAGGAGGCGCCGACGTCCGGCCAGATCGTCGTCAACGGGCGCAACATCTGGGTCCTTCCGGGCTCGCAGGTCCCGTACTTCCGACGGACCATCGGCGTCGTCTTCCAGGACTTCCGGTTGATCGGGAGGAAGACCGTCTTCGAGAACATCGCGTTCGTCCAGAGCGTGCTGGGCCTGCCGAGGGCCGAGCAGCGGCGCCGCGCCTACCAGGTCCTGAAGCGCGTCGGCCTGCACCACCAGATGAACGCCTACCCGCAGGACCTCTCCGGCGGCGAGCAGCAGCGCGTCGCGATCGCCCGCGCCATCGTCAACGAGCCGGCGCTCCTCCTCGCCGACGAACCGACGGGCAACCTCGACCCGGTCCTCTCGGAGGAGATCATGCGGCTCTTCGGCGACATCAACGTGAGGGGCACCACCGTCGTCGTCGCCACCCACGACCTGGAGATGATCCGCCGCATGGGCAAGCGCGTCCTGACCCTGGAGCGCGGCCGCCTGCGAGAGGGAGCGCCCCCCGCCCCCCTCATCCGCGAAGCGCCCTTCCTTCCACGAGGCTAGAGGCAGACCGGCCCCTCAATGGCGATCAACGCTCGCTATCTTTTCGGCGAGGCGTGGTCCATCGCCCGGAGCGGCGCTCGTCAGACGATCCTGGCCGTCGCGCTGATCGCGCTGGGCCTCTACGTGCCGGGACTCCTCGTGTTGCTCTCGGGCAACCTCGGCCGGCTGGCCACGATGGGAGGGGAGCCTCCCTCCGTCGTGGCGACCCTCGAAGCTTCCGCCGACGCCCAGGCCGTCGCCGCTCGCCTCGCCGCGGATCCGCGGGTGGAGCGGGTCCGCGTCGTGACCAGCCCCGAGGCGCTCGACCGCTTCCGCAGGTCCTACCCGGACCTGGGCGCCGCGCTCGCCGAACTAAAGGAGGCTCCCTTCCCGCCGACCGTCGAGGTCTACGTCAAGCCGGCGTCCTCCGCGGATTCGCCCAAGGTCGCCGAGGAAGCGCGTCGCCTTCCCGGCGTCGAGTCCGCGGATTCGGAGGAGGGCTTCGACCGCCGTTTCCAGGAAGCCGTCCGCGTGCTGCGCGGCGCCGGGTTCTTCCTCGGCGGCCTCCTGACGGTCGCCGCCATCCTCTCGGTCGCCTCCGCGATCCGCCTCGCGCTCGACCTGCACCGCGACGAGATCGAGATCATGCGCCTGATGGGAGCCACCGAGGGCGCGGTGCGGGCTCCCTTCTGGCTCTACGGCGCCTTCGAGGGCCTGACCGGCGGCGCCCTCGCGCTGGGCCTGCTCTTCGCGACCTACGCGGGTGTGTCGCGCTTCCTCTTCCTCCACCCGCATCCCGTCCTCTCCATCTTCTGGGCGCGCTTCCTCGACTGGCGGATCTCCTCCGCCATGCCTGCCGCCGGCATGGCGGCCGGGTTCCTGGGAAGCGTGTTGTCGCTCGGGAGGAAGGCGAAGGTCTCCGTCTAGGTTCGTCGGGGCGGCGGGTCGGGATCTCCGAGCAATCGCGCGAAGCCTTCCCAGCCCTTGATGTGCTCGCAGACGACCTTGATGGCGGAGGTCAGCGGAACGGCGAGGACCGCGCCGGGGATTCCCCAGAGGAGGCCCCAGGAGATGAACGCGATCATGACGGTCAGCGGGAAGAGCCGCACCTTTCCGCCCACGATGAAGGGCGTCAGCACGTTGCCTTCCATGAACTGAAGCACGGAGTAGACGAGCAGGATGAGCAGCGCCTTGCGCCCGTCGTACTGGAAGTAGGCGACCGCGACGGCCGGCACCGTCGAGAGGATGACGCCCACGTACGGCAGCATGATCGCCAGCCCGGCGATCGGCCCGAGGATGTAGTAGTAGCGGATGCCGAGGAACATCAGCGTCAGCGTCGTCGCGCCCGCCATGATCAGCATGACGAAGGACAGGCCCAGCGCGTAGGACGTCATCGTCCGGGAGATCGCGCCGGTGACGTCGGACCCGGCCATCCTCTGGTTGCGCGAGAGGATCCCCGCGATGACCCGGCCGAACTTCTCGCGATCCTTCAGCATGAAGAACGTCAGGAATGGCACCGCGGCGGCGTAGAGGACCAGGTGCAGCACGCCTCCGACCTGCGCGACCAGCGTGCGCGTGAACTCGATCGGCGACTCCGCGATCTTGACCTCCCGGACTCCGCGGGACTCTTCCGACGGCAGGATGTTGCCCATCCGCTCCCGCAGCGTGTTGACAAAGTCCGTGATCGCCGAGAGGACTTCCTTGATTCGCGTCTGGTACCGCGGCAGGTCTCCGTAGAACTCGTTCAACTGTGCGGTGACGTTGATGAAGAGCAGGACGAGCGCCCCGACGAGGACGAAGAGCAGAAGGAGGATCGCGAGAACCCGCGGGACGCGCGCTCGCTCGAGCAGCGATACGAACGGCCGCATCGCGAACGCCAGGAAGAGGGCGAAGATGACCGTGATGAAGAAGACCCGGCCGTAATAGAGGAGGGCGACCGTCGCGGCCAGAGAAACCACCGCGAACCCCACCGCCCGGGGCGTTCCGGTCGCGGCCGCCCCGACGGGCGCTCCCTGGTCGTGGGCGAAAAAAACCCCCTCGGCTCGAGGGGGTTTGGCTTCCCGCTCGGAAGAGTCCGTGCTCACGACCCCGATACTAACGTCACCACGATCAGGGCCCTACGGTTCTTGCCCTGTCCCTCGGGGGTCGAGTTGTCGTAGGCCGGCTCCGCGGAGCCCTTGGCCGCCGTGGTGACCCGGGCGGGATCGATGCCGTGGCGCGTCACGAGGTACTCCTTGGCGGCGGCGGCCCGCTTGGCCGAGATCGCCATGTTGGCCTCCTCGGAGCCCGTGTTGTCGGAGTAGCCGGTCACGACCGCCGTCGCGTTCAGGTCGTTCTTCATCCTCAGCGCGACGCCGTCGAGGATCGCCTTGGCGATGTTGGTCAGCCGGGCGCTGTTGGCGTCGAAGAAGATCTCGTCCCGGGTGAACTTGGGAGCGGGCGCCGGCGGCGCAGGCGGCGCGGGCGGCTTGGGCTGCACGACCTCGGTCTTCTGCTCGATGACGACCGGGGCCGACGGGGGCGGCGGCGGGACGACGAACGGGGGCGGCGGCGGGGGAGGCCACGCGACGTACGACACCCCCACGAGACCGCCGATGGGCGACGGCGAGAATCCGTGCTTGAACATCAGGTCCAGGTTCGAGTTGACGGCGGCCGAGACGGCCCAGCCGGAGCGTCCGAAGAAGAACCGAGCTCCCAGCGCCAGCATCGAGTAGTTCTCGTCGGCGAAGTCCCCGCCGTCGAAGATCGTCCGGTCGAGCTCGGCGATCCCGTGGATGCCCGGCGTGAAGGGGACGTCCACGCCGGCGGCAAACCGGAGGCGGTTGGCGACCCGCACGTCGTTGTCGTGGCGCCCCGAAAGCGTGTAAGAGACGGCCCCGGTGAAGATTCCCTTGGTTGCCGCGAGGCCCCATTCCCAGTCGGTCCGCCGCGACTTGATGTTGTCCAGGTCCGGGTCCGACGCGCCCTTCTCGATCGAGGTGTCTCCGATCGGGATGTTGACTGCGATCCACGGGCTGATCCGGAAATCCGACTCGACCTCGGGGACGAAACGGTATTTGGTCCCGATCCGGATCTTGCGCGCCTCATCGGCCTTGAAGTGGCCGAAGATCTGGATGCTGTTGATCGAGCCGCCAGTCCAGCCGCCCCGGCTCTCGAACCTCTCCTCGCCGGCGCTCAAGAACATGGACCAGTTGTCCGTGAACCCGAAGCCGAACGACCCCTCGCCGGCCCAGTGGCTGTACAAGCGTGAACGGAACTCCGTGTCGGAAAACGCCAGGTTCCCGGCGATCAACTGCTCCTTCCACCCATAGGCACCGAACGTAAAGTGCCCGGCGAGCGGGGTATCCGCGGAGGGGATCGTGAAGAGCCCGATGTCGCCCCCGAGGGTCGGCGCCAGCTGGGCCGAGGCCGTCGCTCCGAACATGGACACGACCAGACCGAGGAGCGCGGCACGCTTGGCCTTCATGCAATCTCCTTTCGCGAGGGACCGGGGACCTTGGATGCCTAATAGAATAAGCCAAAAAGCGGGCTTTGCCAAACAACCTCTTGAGCCGGAAGGCGCTAGGCGCCTAGGGTCGCTCCTTCCACGCCCCGCGTCTACTGGCCCCTCGGGCAGGCGTGGACGTGGCAGATCGCCACGGCGAGGGCATCCGCCGCGTCGAGGGGGACCCGGGCCCGCTGCCGGGCGAGCAAAGAGAGGACCATCGAGCGGACCTGCGGTTTCTCGGCGTTGCCGTATCCGACCAGCGCCTTCTTCACCAGCCGGGGCTCGTACTCGAAGACCGGCACGCCGCTTCGGGCCGCGGCCGCCAGCAGCGCGCCCCGGGCGTGGGAGAGCTTGATCGCGGAGGAGACGTTGCGGGCGGTGAAGACCGTCTCGACGGAGACCGCGGCCGGCTGGCACTCCTCGAGGATCTTCAGGGCTCCGGAGAAGAGGAAGTCGAGCTTCTCGGCGAAGGTCAGCGCCGCGGGAGGCCTCCAGACGCCGCAGCCGTCGAGCGTGAGCCGGCCCTGCTCGAAGCAGACCACCCCATAACCCGTCGCCGCCGTGCCCGGATCGAAACCGAGGACCTTCAGCCTACGCAGTCTCCTCGAAGTCGAAGTTCGCCCAGACGTGCTGGACGTCGTCGTGGTCCTCGAGCGCTTCCATGAGCTTGACCATCTGGTCTGCCTTGCGCTGGTCGAGGACGACCTCGGTCGTTGGGAGCATCGAGACCTCCGCGACCGCGATCGGAAGCTTCCTCTCCTCGAGGCTCGTCTTGACGGAAGTGAAGGACTCCGGCTCGGTGACGACCTCATGGTACTGGTCGGTCGAGCGGACGTCGTCGGCTCCCGCCTCGATCGCCGCCTCCATGACCGTGTCCTCGCTCGCCTTGTCCTTCTCGATGGCGATGTAGCCCTTCTTCTGGAAGAGGAAGCGCACCGAGCCGGACTCGCCGAGGTTCCCGCCGTGCTTGGAGAAGATCGTCCGGATCTCCGGCAGGGTCCGGTTCTTATTGTCGGTCATCGCCTCGATGAACACGGCGACCCCGCCCGGACCGTACCCCTCGTAGTTGACTTCCTCGTAGGTCACCCCGGGCAACTCTCCCGTTCCCCGCTGGATTCCGCGCTTGATGTTGTCGGCGGGCATGTTGACCGCCTTGGCGTCGTCGATCGCCTTGCGAAGGCGCGGGTTGCCCCCCGGATCGCCGCCGCCCAGGCGAGCGGCCATCGTGATTTCCTTGATGAGCTTGGTGAAGAGGCGTCCGCGCTTGGCGTCGGCCGCTCCCTTTTTGTGCTTAATTGTCGCCCACTTGCTGTGTCCGGACATAGCGGGGGCGATTATATGTGGGGCCGATCGGCCCGGATGCCTTATCATTTCAAGCGTTTTCCCAATCCCGAACTCCGGGCCGACTAAATGGCAAGAAGAGTCCTGTTGATCGACTACGAGTCACACTCCGTCGAGCGTGTGAGGGGAGTGTTGCGCGAGCCCGACTACGAGGTCGTGGCGGCGCACGACGGCGAGGAAGCCCTCGCGACCTTCGGGGGGTCGACGTTCGACCTCGTCCTGCTGTCGGGGATGCTCCCGAGGCTGCCGAGCGCCGAGGTCATCCGCGAGATCCGGCGGCGGGGAGGACCGGCGGCGCCTCCCATCCTCCTCATGGTCTCCGGGTACAAGGGGGCCAACCCCAAGGCGGACGCCCAGCGGGTGGGCGCCTTCGACCTGCTCCCGCGGCCCTTTTCGGACGAGACGCTCCGGGAAGCCGCCGCCCGGGCAATCGTCGCGACCGCGGCGACGGCCAAGGCCGCCGCGAATCGCCCGGCGGCAGCCGCGTCCCTGACGGCCTCGGACATCTTCTCCGACATCCTCGAGGAGGTCACCCGCGAGGCCTCTCCGCCGCCGGCCGCGCACAAACCCGCCGCGGACACCGCGGAGGAAGTCGAGAGGCGGCTGCGCGACACGCTCTCCGGCGTCCTTCCGAAGCCGGGCGCGCCGGCGCCAAAGCCCGCGCCGAAGTCCTCCACCGACGCCGACGTCGAGCGTCTCTTAAACGAGACCCTCTCGGGACTTCGCCGCGAGACGAAGCCGCGTCCCGCCGCCGCGCCGCCCGCTTCCGCCGGAACGCCGGGAACCCCGTCGGCGGCTCCCGAGCCCTCTGTTCCTTTCGCGCCCGCCGGCGAGGCGGTGCAGCCCCCGCCCGACCGGTTCGGCCAGTACGAGATCCTCGAGCGCATCTCGAGCGGCGGGATGGCGGAGCTCTTCCGCGCGCGGCTGTCCGGCGCCGAAGGCTTCCGCAAGACCGTCGCGATCAAGAAGATCCTGCCCCACATCGCCGGCGACGAGGAGTTCCTGGCGATGTTCGCCGACGAGGCCAAGCTCGCCGCGCAGCTCTCGCACCCCAACATCGTCCACATCTTCGACCTCGGCAAGATCGAGTCCGGCGGCTACTTCATCGCGATGGAGTACGTCGAAGGGCACGACCTGCGGTCGATCCTCCACCTGGCGCGGGAAAACGGCATCCCGATGCCGATCTCTCTGGCGGTCTCGATCGCGGCCAAGGTCGCCTCGGCGCTGGACTACGCGCACCGCCGGCGGGGCGACGACGGGACGGACCTGCGGATCGTCCACCGCGACGTCTCCCCGGCCAACATCCTCGTCTCCAACGACGGCGACGTGAAGCTGTGCGACTTCGGGATCGCCAAGGCCTCCTCCAAGGTCTCGAGGACCGAGTCGGGCGCCCTGAAGGGCAAGCTCCCGTACATGTCGCCGGAGCAGGCGTGGGGCATGCCGCTCGATCACCGCAGCGATGTCTACTCGCTCGGGTCGGTCCTCTTCGAGATGCTCGCCGGCCGCAAGCTGTTCACCGGCGACTCGGAGGTCGCGGTCCTCGAGAAGGTCCGCGCGGGCGAGGCCATGGCTCCCTCGAAGGTCAACCCGGACGTGCCGCCGGCGCTCGACACGCTGGTGCTGAAGGCGCTGTCGCGTGAGCCCTCCGGCCGCTACGCCTCGGCCTCCGACATGCTGCGCGAGCTCGAGGGGGTCCTGCGGACCTACGAGCCGCCCCCTTCGAGCGGCGAGCTGGCCGTCTACGTCCGGCACCTCGAGGCCGAGGACGCAGCCCGCAAGGAGGCCCGGGCGCGCGACGCGGCGCTGCCTCCTCCGCCGGTTCCCGAGGCGGAGCCGGAGCCCGAAGGCAAGCCGGTGCCCGAAGCGAAGCCGGCGCCGAAGAAGCCCGCGGCGGCGGCCGCTCCGTCGGCGAGGAAAGCGGAGCGCCCGAAGAAGGAGGTTCGCGTTCCCGTGCGCGAAGAGGCGGCCGCGAAGCCGGCGACGCCTCCTCCTAAACCCGCTGCGAAACCGGCGTCGCAGCCCCCGCCGAAACCGGCGCCGAAGCCCGCGGCAGCCGCGCCGCCCATTTTCGCTTCGGCGTTGCCGGAGACGACCGAGCCGGAGGCGCAGAAGCGCACCCGCCTCTACGCGATGATCGCGGCGGCGGTGGTGATCCTCGCGGTCGGGATCGTGCTGCTGGCACGAAAGCCGGCCCCGCCGGCGGCGCCGGCGCCCGCCCCGACGGCGGCGGCCACGGCGCCCCCGGCCGCGGCGCCGACGGTGGCGCCGACCGCGCCTCCGGCGCCCGATCCGAGGGCGATCCAGGAAGAGGCGCAGCGGCAGCTCGCGCTGCGGCGCAAGGCCGCGGCGGAAGCGGCCGCGCGGGCCGCGAGAAGCGGTGTCGCGGCCCAGTCGGCTCCGGTCCCGGCCCAGGCCGCGCCGGCTCCCGCGCCCGCGCCGGTGGAATCGACTCCCGAGCCCAAGGTCGCCGAGCCTCCTCCCGCGCCCGTCCGCGCCGAGCCCACGGCGGTCCCCGCGCCGACGGAGGCTCCTCCCGTTGCGGCCCCCGCGCCAGGCTCCGCCCCCGTTCCTGCTCCCGCGAAAGCCGAGAACGCCGAGGTCTCGCGAGGGGACCTCGTCGGCCCCGGCCCGGGCGTCGTCGAGCCGTCCCTCGTTTCGCTTCCCCGATTCGTCTATCCGCCGGCCGCCCGGCAGCAGGCGATCGCCGGAAAAGTCGTCGCCCTCGTCCTGGTGGACGAGAACGGCGCGGTCGCGAGCGCCCGGCTCCAGTCCGGAACGCCTTCGAGGATCGTCAACGACGCCGTCCTCCAGTCGATCCGCGGCGCGAAATTCCAGAATGCGACCAAGAACGGGGTTCCCGTGAAAATGTGGCGCACGGTCGTGGTGGACGTGCGTCCGTGAAAAACTATCGTCAGGAGGCCCGATGAGTCTTTCGGCGGATCAGAGGAAGTTCTACGAGAACACGCTCGCAGTCACCAAGCACGAGATCTCGGATCTCGAGGACCAGATCCAGCAGGAGCTGGCCAAGGTCAAGGACCGGCTGGCGGAGCTGCAGAACGCGCAGAAGGCGGCCCGCCAGATGTACGACGCCGCGTGCATGCGTCTGGGCATCCCCAACGACCTCGAAGACACCGAGACGCAGAGGTAGCCCGCGCGCCCGGCGGCCCGGCATCGCGCCGGCGCCGCTCCTCGCCGTTCTCGCCGGCGCCGCCGCCGCGCTGCTCGCGTGTGGAAGCCCCTCCTCCGCTCCGCCGCCGTCCGGAGTCAGCGGCGCGCCTTCGCGCGTGGTCACGCTCGCTCCTAACCTGACCGAGATCGTGTTCGCCGTCGGCGCGGGCTCGACCCTCGTCGGGGTCTCGGAGTATTCCGACTACCCGCCCGAGGCCCAAACCCTTCCGCGGGTGGGCGGTCTCGAGGTCAGCGCCGAGCGGGTCGTCTCCCTCCACCCGGACCTCGTTCTGGCCACGCCCGAGGGGAACGCGAAGGGGCCCGTCAACGCGCTCGCCGCGGCGGGGATCCCGGTCCTCGCCGTTCCCGGAGGCTCGCTCGAGGGGGTCCTCGCCGGAATCCGGATGGTCGGCGTCCGGCTGGGCCGCGCCGGGGAGGCGGAGAGCCTGGCGGGCCGGCTGGAGAAGCGCCGCGCCGAGGTCCGCGCGCGCGCCGCCGCGAGGAAGGGTCCCCGGCCGAAGACGGTCCTCCTGATCTGGCCCGATCCGCCGCAGGCCGCTGGAGGCGGGACGTTCCTGAACGACGTCCTGACGGAAGCCGGCGGCGAGAACCTGCTCGCGGGTCGCGAGGGATGGCCGCTGGTCTCGCCGGAGTGGCTCGCGACGGCGCCGGTGGAGGTCCTGGTGCTGCCCGATTCGAGCCAGACCCGCCAGGCCTACGAGCGCGCACAGGGGTCGGGGCCGCTCTCGCGGGGCACGGTCTCACGGGCGCGCGTCGTGAAGGTGGACGAGTCGGAGCTGACCCGGCCCGGGCCGAGGGTCTTCGACGCCCTGGAGAAACTGCAGCGCGAGCTCTCGCAATGACGCGGGGCCGGGCCGGCGCTCTGGCGGTGGCGGCGGCTCTGCTGCTGCTGTCTCTCGCCTTGGGTTTCCTGGCCGGCGGCGTGAGGCTCTCGCTGCCCGACCTCTTCTCCGGTCAGGGGCCGGCGGGGGAGACAGCCCGCCTCATCGCGTCGCTACGCTTTCCGCGGGTCCTCCTCGCGGCGCTCGTCGGAGGATGCCTCGCGCTCGCCGGCGCCGCCCTCCAGGCGCTTCTGAAGAATCCCCTCGCCGATCCGTTCCTCCTCGGGACCTCCGGCGGGGCCGCGACCGGAGCGGCGCTGGCCGTCATGGCGGGCCTCTCGCCGTTTCTCTCGCCCGCGGCGGCGTTCGCGGGGGCTGTCGTGGCGTCGCTCGGCGTTGCCGCGATGGCCCGGCGCGGCGGCCGGCTCGACCTGCAGCGCCTCCTTCTCGCCGGCCTGATCGCCAACGCGTTCTTTTCCGCGCTTTTGCTCCTCGTCTTCTCGGTCGTCTCCGGCGAAGCGGCTCGGACGATGATCTTCTGGATGATGGGAAGCCTCGCCGACGCGACCCCGGGGCGCGCGCTGGTCCTCCTTCCGTACGCGGCGGCGGCGGGAGCGGTGCTCCTGCTCTCCGCCTCGCGGCTGAACCTCTTCGCGGTCGGAGAGGAGAACGCCGCGGCCCTCGGCGTGGACACGGAGAAGTCCAAGGGGATCGTCTTCCTCGCCGCGTCGCTCCTGACCGGGGCGGCCGTGGCCTTCGCCGGGGTGATCGGCTTCGTCGGCCTTCTCGTCCCGCACGCGGCGCGCTCGGCCGTCGGCAACGACCAGCGCGTCCTCCTTCCGGTCTCGGCGATCGCCGGGGCGGCGCTCCTCGTCGCGGCCGACGCCCTCGCCCGTTCGCTCTTCACGCCGGCGGAGCTTCCGATCGGCGCCGTGACCGCCGCCGTGGGAGCCCCGCTCTTCGCGTGGATGCTGCTGCGGAACCGATGACGATCCTTCGCGCGCGCGGCCTCGAGGCGAGCTACGGGCCCACGCCCGCGCTGGCGGGGGTCGACGCGGACGTCGAGAAGGGAGAGATCGCCGCCGTGCTCGGGGAGAACGGCTCGGGCAAGTCCACGCTCCTCAAGGTCCTCGCCCGGATCGTCCCAGCCTCGGCGGGGGAGGTCCGCCTGGACGACCGGCCGCTCGCTTCGATGCCGCGCCGCGAGACCGCGCGCCGGATCGCCTACGTTCCCCAGAGCGTGGACCTGGTCTTTCCAATCCGCGCGCTCGACCTCGTCCTGCAGGGGCGCGCCCCGCACAACCGCGGGTTCGCGTCGGATTCGCCGGAGGATCGCCGGCGCGCACTCGAAGCGATGAGGGCGTGCGACGTCGAGTCGCTGGCGGAGCGCGACGCGTCGGCCCTGTCCGGGGGAGAGCAGCGCCGGGTATTCCTGGCGAGGGCGCTGGCGCAGGACGCCGACGTTTGGCTGCTCGACGAGCCGGCCTCGGGGCTCGATCCACGGCACCGGCTGGAGCTCCTCGAGATCCTGGCGAGGGCCCATCGCGAGCGCCGGGCCACGATCCTGCTCGTGACTCACGAGATCGACCTGGCCGCGGACCTGGCCGACCGGGTCCTGCTCCTTCGAAGCGGCCGGACCCTCGCGCAGGGCCCGCCCGCGGAAGTCCTGACGCCCGAGAACCTTCGCCGCGCCTTCTCCGTGGAGTCCCGGATCGAGGTGGACTCGGCGGGGCGCCGCCGGTGGGTGCCGGTCGCCCCGGCCCGCTGAACCGAGCTTCCTACTGTTAGGATCGGCGTTTCCCCATGTGGTTCAAGAAGGATCGTGTCCCCAAGGAGCCGCGGGAGAGGCAGAGCAAGGTCCCCGAGGGGCTCTGGGTCAAGTGCGAGAGCTGCCGCGAGATCCTCTACAGCAAGGAGCTCGCCCGCAACTTCAAGATCTGCCCCAAGTGCAGTTTCCACTTCCGCCTCTCCGCGCCCGAGCGGCTGCGGATGCTCTTCGACGACGAGAAGTACGTCGAGTTCGACGGGGAGCTGCGCTCGGCCGACCCGCTGAGGTTCAAGGACGCCAAGCGGTACCGCGACCGTCTCAAGCAGAACCAGGACACCGTCGGCCCCTCCGACGCGATCGTCGTCGGCTCCGGGACGATGGGCGGGATCCCGGTCGTGATCGGCGCGATGGAGTTTCTCTTCCTGGGAGGCTCGATGGGGTCGGTCGTCGGCGAGAAGGTCGCCCGCGCCGCCGAGCGGTCGCTCAAGGAGAAGCGGCCGCTGATCCTCGTCTCGACCTCCGGCGGCGCGCGGATGCAGGAGGGGATCTTCTCGCTGATGCAGATGGGAAAGATCTCCGCCGCCCTCGCCCGCCTCTCCGAGGCGAAGATCCCGTACATCTCGGTCATGGCGGACCCCACCACGGGAGGCGTGACCGCCTCCTACGCGATGCTGGGAGACCTGAACGTGGCGGAGCCGGGGGCGCTCATCGGGTTCGCGGGGCCGCGGGTCATCGAGCAGACGATCCGGCAGACCCTGCCCGAGGGATTCCAGCGGTCGGAGTTCCTGCTCGACCACGGCATGCTCGACTTCGTCGTCCAGCGCCAGGAGATGAAGGAAACCCTGGTGAAGTGCCTGCACTTCCTCTGGGATGGGAGGTCGTAGCCACCCGGCCCTGGCCCGCCTGGAGTCGCTCGGGCAGCGCGGGGTCAAGCTCGGTCTCTCCGCGATCGACGCGGTCTGCGAGAGGCTCTCGCGCCCCGAGCGGGCGTTTCCCTCGATCCTGATCGGCGGGACCAACGGCAAGGGCTCCACGGCCGCGACGCTCTCGGCGATCGCGGAGGCGGGCGGGGTCCCGGCAGGTCTCTACACCTCGCCTCACTTAATCGACGTCACCGAGAGGGTGCGCGTCCGGGAGAAAGACGTGGCCCCTGGGGAGCTCGACGAGGTGCTGTCGCGGGTTTTCGAGGCGGCGGACGCGGCCCCGGCGATCCCGGTGACCTACTTCGAGGCGATGACCGCCGCGGCCTTCGTCCTCTTCGCGAGGCGGGAGGTCTCCCTCGGGATCCTCGAGGTCGGCCTCGGGGGCCGGCTCGACGCGACCAACGTCGCCCCGGCGTCGGTGTCGGCCGTCACCTCGATCGGCCTCGACCACGTGGAGGACCTCGGCGGGACGCTGCCCCAGATCGCGCGCGAGAAGGCCGGCATCTTCCGGCCTGGACGCCCGGCGCTCGCCCGGGCGTCGGACCAGGAGGCGAGGGCGGCCCTCCGAGATGCGGCGCGGAAGGCCGGCGCGATCTGGCACGACGCCCGTGAGGAGATCCGCGTCGAAGTCGAAGAGGACGGCCTCGAGGGAGCGCACTTCCGGCTGGCGACGCCGGAGAAGACGCTCGCGCTCGCGACGCCACTTCCCGGCGAGCACCAGGCGTGGAACGCGGCGCTCGCCGTCCGCGCGGCCGAGCTGCTCGGTCCCGCGCTGCCCCGACTCGATCCGGCGTCCATCGCGGCGGGAGTCGCGGCCGTGCGGTGGCCCGGCCGCCTCGAGCGATTCGAGCTCCGCGGACGCAGCGTCCTTCTCGACGGATGCCACAACCCCGAAGGCGCGGCGGCGCTGGCCGCGTTCCTTCGGCAGGCCGGGCTCGCGGGCCGCTGCGAGCTTCTGTTCGGTGCGATGGCGGACAAGGACGTCGAAGGCATCGCCCGGGTCCTCTTCCCCAGGGCCGGGCGGGTCACGCTCGTCACGATCGGCACGCCGCGCTCCGCCCGCGCGGCGGATCTCGCCCGCCGTCTTCCCGCGTTCGGGCCGGAGGTCGTCGTCGGAGGAAGCGTCGCCGAGGCGCTCGGGGAACGGCTGGCCCGCCGCGGCAGCGACCCTATAATCGTCGCCGGCTCTCTTTACCTCGTCGGCGAGGCGCGCGCGTTTCTCCTCGCCGCCACTCCCGAAGGGACCCGATGACCATCGCGACCGCGCAATTTACCCGGGAGCGTTTCGAGCGGCTCGAGGAGGAGCGCCTCGCCGTTTTCGCCTCCAAGAGCGCCCGGTCCTCGCGCCCTCGCGGCCCGGTCCGGGCGATGGAGGGCGACACCCGGACCGACTACGCCCGCGACCGTGACCGGATCATCCATTCCCGGGCCTTCCGGCGCCTGAAGCACAAGACGCAGGTCTTCATCCCGTACGAGGGGGACCACTTCCGCACGCGGCTGACGCACACGATCGAGGTCTCGCAGATCGCCCGGAGCGCCGCCCGCGCCCTCGGGCTCAACGAGGACCTGACGGAGGCGATCGCGCTCGGCCACGACCTCGGGCACACGCCGTTCGGCCACTCCGGCGAACGGGTGCTGGACCGGCTGCTCCGCGAGAGCCACCCGGAGGCTGGCGGCTTCAAGCACAACTACCAGTCCGTCCGAGTCGTGGACCGGCTGGAGAAGCGCTACGAGGAGCCGGGGCTGAACCTGACGCACGACGTCCGGGAGGGGATCTTCAAGCACACGACGTGGAAGAAATCGTTCCCGTTCCCGCTCGATTTTCCCGAGGGGCTGCGGTTCGAGTCCGGCGGAACTCTCGAGGCGCAGCTCGTCAACTGGTCCGACGAGATCGCTCAGCAGACCCATGACCTCGAGGACGGGCTGCCGCTGGCCGAGGAGGAGCAGATCGAGTCGCTGGAGATCTCGCAAGCCGTGCGCCGGGCGCGGCCTCCCGGCGGGAACGCCGCGGCCGGCCGCTCCTCGCTGATCCGCGGGATGATCGCGGTCCTGGCCTCCGACCTCGTCGAGAGCTCCCGTTCGAGGATCGAGGCGTGGCTCGAGCGGAGCGGGATCGCGGGCCCCGACGACTTCTACCGGATGCGGGACCGGCTGCCGGGAGACCTCGTTTTCTTCTCCGACACCGGGCGGCGCCACTACCGCGAGCTCAAGGATTTCGTGTACCGGCACATCATCCACTCCTTCCCGGTGTCCCGAAACGACGGGCACGCGCGGCGCGTGATCGCCGGAGTCTTCCACGCCTACCGCGACAACCCGCGGCTTCTTCCCGACGACGTGCTGGCCGCTCTGCGCGATGAGCTCGGCGTCCGGCTGCTGCGGGAAGTCCCGCTCAAGGACGTGGACCGCGAGGTCGCCGAGAAGTACCGGCCGCGGCCCGGTTACTACCGGGCGATCGCCGACCACATCGCCGGAATGACCGACAGCTACTGCAACGCGGAATACAAGGAGCTTGTGGGATGAGCAAAGCCGAACCATTGATGGCCACGTTGTCCTTCCTCGATCGCGACCTTTCCGCGGCCGATCCCGAGGTCTACGGCTGGATCCGGGAAGAGGAGAAGCGCCAGAACGGGAACCTCGAGCTGATCGCGTCGGAGAACTGGGTCTCGCGCGCGGTGCGGGAGGCCCAGGGGTCCGTCCTGACGAACAAGTACGCCGAAGGGTACCCGGGCCGCCGTTACTACGGCGGCTGCGAATTCATCGACAAGGTCGAGTCCCTCGCCATCGCGCGCGTCAAGAAGCTCTTCTCCGCCGAGCACGCCAACGTGCAGCCGCACTCGGGGTCGCAGGCCAACATGGCGGCGTACCTGACGGCCGCGAAGCCGGGCGACACGATCCTCGGCATGAACCTCTCCCACGGCGGGCACCTGACGCACGGCCACCCGCTCTCCTTCTCGGGCAAGGACTTCAAGGTCGTCGCCTACGGCGTCCGCCAGGAGGACGAGCGGATCGACTACGACGAGCTGGCGCGCCTCGCCCGGGAGCACCGCCCGAAGATCATCATCGCGGGCGCCTCGGCGTACGTTCGGGAGATCGACTTCTCGCGATTCGGTGAGGTCGCTAAGGAGACGGGCGCGGCGCTCGTATGCGACATCGCCCACATCGCCGGGCTCGTCATCGCCGGGCTGCACAACTCGCCGGTCCCTCACGCGCCCTTCGTCACCTCGACGACGCACAAGACGCTGCGCGGGCCCCGCGGTGGGCTCGTCCTCTGCCGCTCGGAGTTCGCCAAGGACCTCGACCGCAACGTCTTCCCGGGCCTCCAGGGCGGGCCGCTCGAGCATGTCATCGCGGCCAAGGCGGTGGCGTTCGGCGAGGCGGCGACTCCGGAGTTCGCCGACTACCAGCGCCGCATCGTCGAGAACGCGAAGGCGCTCGCCGCCGCCCTGGCGCGGCGCGGCTTCCGGCTCGTCTCGGGCGGGACCGACAACCACATGATGCTCGTGGACGTGGGGGCGAAGGGGATCTCGGGCAAGGACGCTGAGAAGGCTCTCGACCGCGTCCGGATCACCGTCAACAAGAACACGATCCCCTTCGACACGCGGCCGCCGCTGGTCGCCTCGGGGGTGCGCCTCGGGACTCCGGCGGTGACCTCGCGGGGCATGGGCCCGGCGGAGATGGACACGATCGCGGACTGCATCGGCCGCACCCTCGACGCCCTGGGCGACGCGGGCGTGGAGGAGGGCGTGAGGAAGACGGTCGGCGAGCTCTGCGCCGGCTTTCCCTTGATCGCTTGATCGACCGGCGCGTCGCCGCCCTCGCCGCCGGCGCGGGCCTGCTGATCCTGACGGCGGCGTCCGGCGACCTGGATAAGCTCCCGCGTCGCGCGGCGTTTCTCTTCCGCACCGCCTCCGCCGATTCGAACACGCGGCACCTGAACGGGACCGTCGCATCGCCGGATCGGCAGTTCTACGTCTTCCTCGAGTCGGCGCGGCGCAACCTTCCGCCGGCGACGCCCGGCGTCGCGGTCCTGGGCGCGCCGCTCGATTCCCCGGCCGAGTACCTTGTTCCGTACCACTTCACGCCGGTACGCGCCACGGTCCTGAGGGATCGCATTCCGCCGGGCTGGCTTCTCGCGGTCTACGGCCAGCCGCCGCCGGGCGCGTGGAAAGTCGTCGCGCAGGTCTGGAAGGGCGTTCTGATGGCGCCGGGCCCTTGACTAACCTCTGGCTCTCCTTCGCGGGTGTCGCCGCGACCCTCCTCGCCGCCGGCGCCGCCTGTTTTCCGATCGCCTCCCTCCTGCTGCCTCCGTCCAGCGGCCGATCCGAGCGCGCCGCCTGGGCGTTCGCCCTGGGCCTGGCCCTCCTGGCCCTCTCTGCGCCCGTCGGCTTCGCCGTCCACCTCTCGCCTCGCTGGACCGCTCTCATCCTCGCGATCATCGTCGCCGCGTTCTCCCTCCGGCGGAAAAGGGCCGGGGTGAGGGGCACTCCCTCCGAAAATCCGAAATCCGAAATCCGAAGTCCGAAATCGGAATGGCTCTTCGGCTTTCTCATCCTCTTCGGCGTCCTCGCCTACGCCATCCGCTCCCTCTCCGAGCCGATGTGGTCCAACGACTTCCTCGCGATCTGGGGCTTCAAGGGCAAGACGATCTTCGCCTCCGCGGCGATTCCAAGGTGGCTCTTCACCGACTCCTCGGTCGCCTTCTCGCATCCGGAGTATCCGCTGGGGCTTCCGTGCCTGTCTGCCGCCCTCTCCTTCGTCCTCGGCCGCTGGGATGACCAGGCGCTCGCGATCCTCTTCCCGGTGCTGCAAGGGGCGACGCTGCTCGCGCTCTTCGGGTGGCTTCGCCGGCGCGGCGCGTCGCGGGGCGCGGCCCTGGCGGCCGCGGCGGTGCTCGCCAACTTCCGGCCGCTTTACTCCGCGTTCCTGACGGGGCTCGCGGACATTCCGTATTCCTTCGCCGCGCTCCTCTTCGGCGCGGCGCTGGCGGACGCCTTCGACGAGACCGACGCGTGGGCGCCCGGCCGCCTGGCGGTCGCGGCGGTCCTCGCCCTCTCGACGAAGAACGAGGGCCTCCTCCTGGCCGTCCTGGGGCTCGTGTTCTGGCTCTTCCACCGCCGGGCCGCGCCGGCGGTATCGCGGAAGATCTTCCTCTCGATCGCCGTCCCGACCGTCGTCTTTCCCCTCGCCGGCCGGCTCTGGAAGGGGAACCTGCCGCTGCGGGACTTCGACTTCGGGTACCTCGGGCCGACGATGATCCTCGAGTTCCTCCCGCGCGTGGGCGAGGCGCTCCAGGCGGGCCTTCGGGAGGCGATCCTGCCGTTGTGGGCGGGGATCGTCTGCCTCGCCGTTCTCATCCTCGTCGGCCGGCGGAATCCGTCCGGCGACCGGATGCTCGTCCTCGCGGGACTGTGCTGCCTCGCCTACCTCTTCCTTCCCGCGTTCGCGGTGCTGGGCCCGGAATGGTTGATCCGCACGTCGTTCGCCCGGACGACGTCGGCCCTCGCTCCTCTCGTTGCCGCGGGTGTAACCATCAGGTTGAAGATTGCCGAACGATGATTGAAGAAGGGAGCTCGGGCCACTTCTCAATCGGCAATCGACAATCGCCAATCTTCAATTCTTCCGGTGCAGCCATCTCAGGCGGACGAGGTCCCACAGCGTGGGCAGGGCGTCTCGGAATAACGAGACCTTGGATTCGGGGGAGTTGAACCAGAGGACGGGAACCTCGGCGATCCGGATTCCCCGGCGGCGCGCCAGGAAGAGGATCTCCATGTCGTAGGCGAAGCCGTCTACGCAGGCCTCACCGAAGAGGTCGCGGCCAACGTCTCCGCGGAAGAGCTTGAAGCCGCACTGCGTGTCGCGGATTCCGGGGACGGCGAAGGCGCGGACCAGCAGGTTGCCGGCCTTGCCGAGCACGCGGCGGTAGAAGGGCTGCTTGCGGCGCACCAGGTTTTCCTGGAGCGCGCGGGAACCGATCGCGACCGGATGCGTCGGGAGCCTCTCGGCGAGCTTGACCCACTCCGTCAGCGGAGTCGAGAGGTCCACGTCGGAGACGAGGATCGGGTTGCCGCGCGAGGCGAGGACGCCCTCGCGCAAAGCGCACCCCTTTCCGCGGTTAACCTCGTGCCTCCGGATCTGGAGGGTCAGGCCGAGCTCCGCGGCGAGCTGCCGGGCGATCCCCTTCGTGCCGTCGGTCGAGCCGTCGTCCACGAGGATCACCTCCCACTCCCAGCCGCCGGGCAGCGTCCGGACCCAGTCCGCGACAGACCGCAGGCACGGCTCGATGCGCTTGCGCTCGTTATAGGCCGGGATGACGAGAGACGCGATTTCGGAATTCGGATTTCGGATTTCGGAATTCACGGCTCTTCTTTGACCGCTTCGAAGACGAACTGGTAGCCGAACATCGTCGGCCAGGCGCGCGCGCTGAGGTGGGAGAACGCCCGCACCGGCGCGTTCCACGGGGCGCGGGAAAGCGACGGAAGCGCCAGCTCGTAGGGCATGGCCGTGGGCTCGACGCCCCGGATCCGGAAGCCCTGCCGGCGGAGCAGCTCCTTCGCGGTCCTCCGGGTAAAAAACGTCAGGTGGGTCCGGTCCAGCAGGCCGCGCTCGGCGTAGTTGAACTGGCCCGCCAAAAGCGACAGGCGCATCGAGACGTTCGCGATGTTCGGGATCGAGGTCAGCAGAATCCCGGCCGGCTTCAGCCAGCCCCGGATCCGCTGGAGCAGCTCGTCGGGCCTGGCGAAGTGCTCCAGCACGTCGGCGCAGACGACCACGTCGAAGGGCTCGGGCCAGCCGCCCGCGTGAAGGGCGTCCACGGGGCGCCACTCGTCGTAGCCGTCGCGCGTCGTCTCGGAGTCGGGAGGGTGCGGCTCGACGGCGGCCAGGAAGGCGCACCGGTCCCGGATCGCGCGGCCGAGGTGGCCGCCGGCGGCGCCCAGGTCGAGCAGCCGCATCCCCGGCGGCAGCGCGCGGATCCGCCGGCGCAGCACGTCGTGCGAGGAGCCGGGGATCTCCTTCCACACGTACCGTTCGGCAGCTTTCATGGGGGGGGAAAGCTATCAGCTGTCAGCTGTCAGCTCTCAGATCGGGATGCCGACTTTCTTCCATGGCTGATAGCTGATCGCTGATGGCTGAAAGCATCAAACGTCGAACTTCTGCGCGATGGGGTAGCGGCGCCCGTCTCCGAAGGCCCGGGCGGTGACCTTGGGGCCGGGAGGGGCCTGCCGCCGCTTGTACTCGTTGCGGTCGATGCGGCGGGCGATGTCGCGCGCGAGCGCGACCGGGACACCCGCGCTGGCGGCCGCCGCCGGGGCCGACGCCGATCGCTCGACGAGCGCCTCCACGAGCGCGTCGAGGACCTCGTAGGGCGGCAGCGTGTCGCTGTCCTTCTGGTTGGGCGCGAGCTCCGCCGAGGGCTCCTTGGCGATCGAGGAGGCGGGGATCCTCTCCTCCCCACGGTTGAGCTCGCGGGCGAGCCCGTAGACCATCGTCTTCGGAACGTCCGAGAGGAGCGCGTATCCGCCGGCCATGTCTCCGTAGAGCGTGCAGTAGCCGGCGGCGAGCTCCGACTTGTTCCCCGTCGAAAGCACGAGATGGCCGAACCGGTTGGAGAGCGCCATGAGGATCCCGCCGCGGATGCGGGCCTGCAGGTTCTCCTCGGCCGGGCCGCAGGAGCCCGGGGCAAACGCCCGGGCGAGCGCCTCTCGGTAAGCCTCGAAGACCGGCCAGATCGGGATCTCGAGCAGGCGCATGCCGAGGCGCTCGGCCAGGTCCCTCGCGTCGCGCACGCTCCCCTCCGAGGAATACGGCCCCGGCATGGCCACCCCGAGGACGTTTTCCGCGCCGAGCGCGTCCACCGCGAGGACCGCCGTGACCGCGGAGTCGATCCCGCCGGAGAGGCCCAGGACGGCGCTCGTGAAGCCGCACTTGGACGCGTAGTCGGCGAGCGCGAGAACGAGAGCGCTCCGCAGCCGCGCGACCTCGGATTCCGGCTCGCGGATGGGGCCCTTCCCGCCGGGCAGGTCGATCGTCCAGAAATCCTCGCGGAACGACTCCCCGCGCGCGGCCACGCGCCCGTCCGCATCGAACGCCGAGGAGGCGCCGTCGAACACGAGGCCGTCGTTTCCTCCCGTCAGGTTGCAGGAAACCAGGGGGACGCCGGTCTGGCGGGCGATCTGCCGCATCATGCGCTCCCGCAGGCGAGCCTTTCCGTGCGTCCAGGGCGAGGCCGAGATGTTGACGTGGAGATCGAGGTTCCCGGCCGCGATGTCCCGGACGGGGTCGGTCGGGTAGAGCGGGCGCTTCCAGAATGTCTTGTCGTTCCAGATGTCCTCGCAGATCGTCAGGCCGATGCGCCAACCGGCGAGGCGCAGGACGGCGGGCCGGTTTCCCGGCTCGATGTAACGCCCCTCGTCGAAGACGTCGTAGGTCGGGAGAAGCCTCTTGTGGTAGCGCGCGGCGATCCTTCCCCGGCGCGCCGCGACCGCCGTGTTGAAGACGAGGCGGCCGGTGCGAGCGCGGTTACGCTCGAGGGAGCCGAAGATCCAGAGCGCCTCGCCCGCCGCCTTCGCCACGCGCGCCGCGAAGCGCTCGGACTCGAGGATGAAAGACTGCCGCTCGACGAGGTCCCGCGGCGGGTAGCCGCAGACGGCGAGCTCCGGAAAGAGAACGATTGCCGCTCCCTCCCGCTCGGCGCGTTTTCCGTGCTCGAGGATCTTTCGGCAGTTGCCGTCGAAGTCGCCAACCGTCGTGTCGATCTGGGCGACCGCGACGCGAAGTGGAGAGCTCAACCGGCTTCTTCGTAAACGAGGGGACGACGGGCGAGCCGGTCGGCCACGCTCGGCAGCCCGGGCTCCCGGCCGACGAGGAGCGGAGCGCCGAGCCCCGCGACCGCGATGACGGTCCCGAGCCAGCGGCGCGACGACTCGGCGAACGTCAAGGGCGGCGTTTCCGCGTCGCCCCGCGCGGTCAGGCCGGTCAGCGCCATCCCGACGGTCTTTCCGAAGAGCGTCAGCGGAACGACCGTCGCGAAGAAGGAAAGGTAGACCGCGAACGCCGCCGTCCACCAGAGGCCGGCCGGCGCCAGGGACCGCGCGGGGCCCGCCGTGGCCGCCAGCAGCGGAGCGGCCGTCAGCAGCAGAACGAACGCGGCGTCGGCCGCCAGCGCCCCGAATCGCGAGGAGAGCGGCGCCGTTCCCTCGCGGGCGGGCTCCTCTTCCGCCACCTCGACGGCGACCGGAGCGGAGGGGAGGGGAGCCCTGGCCGGCGCGGCCGGCGCGCTCTCTCCCAGCGGCAGGTCCACGAGGGGCCCGGATTCCGGCAGCGCGATCTCCGGCCCCGGTTCGCTCGGGTCCAGATCCAGCATGGCCTGGGCCGCGGACCTTCCGGTTCGAGGCTCCCGGGCCGACAGGTCCAGGTCGTCCAGGAGGTTCTTCACGGGCGGCGGTTCAAGTGGCGCACGTAGATCCGCCCCATCAGGTCGAGATCCCCCTTGTGGTACCTCTCGGCGAACTTGCGGTGCCTCGCGGCCTCGGCGTCATTGGGATCCAGGGCCAGCGCCTCCTGGAACGCCTGGGCCGCCTTCGGGTAGAGGCCGTTCTGGAGCTGGGTGATCCCCTGGTTGTAGTACGCGCGCAGCAGGTACGAGCGCGCGTCCTGGTTGTCGCGGTCCTCCTGGACGATCCTCCAGAGGATCGGGATCGCCGTCTCGTATTCCCCTTCGTTGTAGAACTTCACCGCCGGCGTCAGCGCCGTGACCTTCTCGGCCGCGGCGCCCTGCTGCTGCGCGAAAGTCGGGTCGTCGCGGAAGGCGGGGGCGGCGAGGTTGAAGTTCTTCAGCGCCTCGATGTAGCGCTTCTCGCCGAGCGCCTTCTCGGCGGCGGCGCGCAGGCGCGTGGGATCGGCCTCGACGCGGGCGTCCTTCGAGGCGCCCACCGTCTCGACGGCGGACGCCGACTTTTCCGCGGACGCCGAGGCCCCGGCGCCGCCCTTGCCGATCTCGGCCAGCATCCTGCGCGCCTGCTCGAAGTCCGGGTCCGTGGCGCCGATGCGCCGAAGCTCCGCCCGCGCCTCGTCGGTCTTCCCCTTGTCGAGCAGGTCGCGGGCGTGCTGGAGCGATCCGCCGGAGGAAACGACCTTCGCCGGAGGCTCCTGGGAGGCGCGCCCGCCCCCCTTGAACACGAAATAGATGCCGACGAGCGTCAGCACGAGGAACGCGCCGACGACGGCGAGCACGCGGGGCTGGAGCTTCAGGCCCGCCTTGCGGGGAACGGCGATCGGCGCGGTCGCCAGCGCGGAAGGCTTGGGCAGCTCCTCGACCGCTTCCGAGCGGGCCGCCGCGGGCGCCGGTTTCGCCGCCAGGTTCGCGGCCTGGGCCGCGGGGTCGATCACCTCGTTCTCGATTCGGTCGAGGTAGAACCGCGCGGTCGCCTCGTCGGGGTCGAGGGCCTGCGCCTGGAGAAAGATCTGCCGGGCGGTCTCGCGGTCTCCCGCCTCGAAGCTCTCGCGCCCCTTCTTGAGCAGGTCGCCGACCAGGCGGCCCTCCTCGGCCATTTCCTGGCGGGCCTTTTCGATGCGGGTCACGGCCTCGGCGTTGTTGATGTCGATCAAGAAGACCCGCGACCAGATCTCGATCGCCTGCTGCCGGTCTCCCTTCTTCGAGACCTCGTCGCCCTGCTTCAGGAGGCGGGCAATCTCGCGGTCGGCGTTCTGCGAGTCCTCGTCGTCGCCGCCCGTCTCCAGGAAGTCGGCCGCCGCGCTCCCGTGAGGCGCCAGGAAGAGATCCGGGGAGGGCGGGGACGGGGGCACCAGGAACTCCTCTCCCGGCGTGGGCGTGTCGAGGGAAAGCGCGTCCGGGCTCTCGTGTCCGGGCTCTCCGATCTCGGTGAAGGAAGCGGGGTGGGAGGCCACGGAGTCGAGGAGGTCGGGCTCGCCGTCGTTGCCCGGGAACTGGAGCGGAGATGCGCCGGGCCCGGGATGCGGAAACTCGGCGGTGTCCACGTCGCTGTCGAGGCTGAAGTCCGACATGGGTGGCGGCGCCGAGCCGGCCCCGCTCGCGGCCGAGGCCAGCCGGCCCTCCAGGGAGGCGATCGCCGGATGGTCGGCGTCGAGCGCGCGGATCCGCTCGACATCCTGCCTCGCGTCGCCGAGGCGCCCCTGGGCGATCGCGCTCTCCGCGGCGGACCGGCTCGATTCGACGAGGGGCTGAGTGGCCTTCTTTCCGGCCGCCTTCTCGACGATCGAGAGCGCCTCGGCATTGCCCGGCTTGCGGGCCAGGGCCTGGCTGGCCAGGGAGATTGCGGCGTCGAAGTCGCGCTGGGCGAACTTGAGCCCCGCTTCCGCCAGGAGCCGGTCGGCGTCGGGCTGCTCGGGGCGGGCCGGCGCGGGCGCGGCCGGCGGGCGCGGCGGGGGCGGCGCGACGGCGGCCGGCCTGGCCGGCGGAGGCACGGCGGCCGGGGCCTCGCCGGACGCGTAGGCCTGCAATTCGCTGATGTCCACGTCCGAGTCGCGGTTGCGGGCCTTTTCCTGGAGCCGGCGCGCGGGGGTGAAGCGCGGGTCCATCTTGAGGATGAACTCGCAGCCGATCAGGCAGTCGCTGACGTGGCCCGAGGAGAAGAGCCCAAGGGCGTGCTTGAATGTCATCAGGATCTTCTCGCGGACCTCCACGGGGAGGGAGGGGTTGCCCGGGTAGGACCCGGCCGCAGGAGAACTCATCGGGCCCTGCCCGTGTTCGTTCCGATGTTTCGCTTGTGCACGATTCTCGGGATTATAAACTGATGGGCACATGCGGACGGTCATCGAGTGCGTTCCGAACGTGTCGGAGGGACGCGACCGCGAGCGCATCCGGGAGATCGCCGACTCGATCCGTTCCGTCCCGGGAGCCCGGCTCCTCGACGTCTCGTCCGACGCTTCGCACAACCGCAGCGTCCTCACCTTCGTGGGCGATGCCGCCTCAGTCAAGGCCGGGGTCGAGGCGCTCTTCGACGCGGCCGTTCCGCGGATCGACCTGACCCGGCACAGCGGCGAGCACCCCCGGATGGGCGCCGTGGACGTCGTTCCGTTCATCCCGATCCGCGGAGCGACGGTGGAGGACTGCGTCGCCCTGTCGCGGGAGGTCGCGGCGTCGGTCGCGGGAAAGCACTGCATCCCGGTCTACCTCTACGAAGACTCCGCGACGTCGGAGGCCCGCCGCAACCTGGCCGAGATCCGGAAGGGGGAGTTCGAGGGATTCGCCGAGAAGATCCGGGACCCGAAGTGGGCCCCCGACTTCGGCCCATCCGCGCCGCATCCCACGGCCGGCGTCGTCGCGATCGGGGCGCGGCCGCCGCTGATCGCCTACAACATCAACCTCGGGACGAAGGACCTGAGGATCGCCGACACGATCGCGAAGTCGATCCGCCACATCGGAGGAGGGTTCCGGTACGTCAAGGCGATGGGAGTGGAGCTGTCCGAGCGTGGCCAGGTCCAGGTCTCCATCAACATGACCAACTTCCGAAAGACCCCGCTTCACAGGGTCTTCGAATGCGTCCGCTCCGAGGCCGACCGTTACGGCGTCCCGATCGTGGGCTCGGAGATCGTCGGCCTGACCCCCGCCGAGGCGCTCTTCATGGCAGCGGACTACTACCTGCGCTTAGAGAACTTCTCCTCTGGTCAAGTGCTGGAGATGCGTCTCCTCGAGGAGAGCGATTAAGAGCAATTGGTGATTTGTGATTTGTGATCAGGACTGAAAAGTCTTGTCCGCCCTGATCACAAATCACAAATCACAAATTATTCTCTTTCCACCTCGATGCCGTAGCTGCGAAGCTTTCTGTAGAGATTCGATCGCTCAATCTGCAGCTCTTCCGCGGCGCGAGTGATGTTTCCCCTGTGGCGGCGCAGCGCGGCGAGGATGTAGCGGCGCTCGAAGTCCTCGCGGGCGTTCTTCAACGGAGTGTCGGGGGGAAGGGGAGGGGACGACATCTCGCCCTCGCGGATCTCGGCGGGAAGGTCCTCGCGGCGGATCTCGTCGGCGGGGGAGAGGATCATCAGCCGCTCCACGACGTTTTTCAGCTCGCGGACGTTGCCGGGCCAGCGGTAGCCCTCGAACGCCTCGAGCGCTCCCGGGGAGAGTGTCTTGGGCCGTCGCCCGAACCGCAGCGACGCCTGCTGGAGGAAATGCCGCGCGAGGAGCGGGACGTCCTGTCGCCTTTCGCGCAGGGGAGGCACGGCGATCGGCACGACGGCCAGCCGGAAGAAGAGGTCTTCGCGGAACGTCCCGCGGCGGATCTCCTCGGCCAGGTTCTTGTTGGTCGCCGAGAGGACCCGCGCGTCCGAGGAGATCGCCTTGCTCCCACCGACGCGCGTGAACCTCCCTTCCTGCAGCGCCCGAAGCACCTTGGACTGGGTCCGCGCCGACATGTCGCCGACCTCGTCGAGGAAGAGCGTCGCGCCGTCGGCCTCCTCGAACTTCCCGCGGCGGTCCTCGGCGGCGCCCGTGAAGGAGCCCTTCATGTGGCCGAAGAGCTCGGACTCGATCAGCTCCTCCGGGATCGCGGCGCAGTTGACCTCGACGAGGATCGAGTCGGCGCGCTCGGACTGGCGGTGGATGGACCGCGCCACGAGCTCCTTGCCGGTGCCGTTCTCGCCGGTGATGAGGACCCTGGCGTCGGTCGGCGCCACGCGCGCGATCTCGCGGCGGAGCTGCTCCATCGCGGGAGACTCTCCGAGCAGCGTCGCCTCGGATTCGCTGCGGCCGCGGAACGAGGCGACCTGGGCGAGCAGGTCGCGCCGCTCGATTGCCTTCTGGGCGGTCAGGATCACCCGCTCCAGCGAGAGCGGTTTCTCGAGGAAGTCGTAGGCGCCCAGGCGCACGGCTTTGACCGCCGTCTCCACGTTCGCGTGCCCCGAGATCATGACGACCGGGATCTCCGAGAGCCGCCCATCCGCCGCCTCGAGGACGGAGAGCCCATCGCGGTCGCGCAGCCAGACGTCCAGGAACGCGAGGTCGAAGTTCTCCTCGCGCAGCCGCCGCAGGCCCTCCTCCCCGGACTCCGTCGCGGTGACGGCGTACCCCTCGTCGGCCAGGATCTGCGAGAGCGTCTCCCGGATCGCCTTCTCGTCGTCGATGACGAGGACGCGCCGTCTCTTCATGCGGCCGGCAGCTCGATGATGAAGCGGGCGCCGCGGGGCCGGTTCTCCTCGACGCGGATCGTGCCGTTGTGGTCGGCGACGATGCGCGAGACGATCGCGAGGCCGAGCCCGGTGCCGCGCCCCTTGGTGGTGAAGTCGGGCAGGAAGAGCTTCTCGCGGTCGCGGGCCGGCACTCCGCGGCCGGTGTCGGCGACCTCGATCGTCACGCCTCGCGAGTTCTCCGAGAGCGCCACCGTGATCTCTCCCGAGGAGCCGCACGCCTCGAGCGCGTTGTCGAGGAGGTTGATGAGCGCCCGCTTGATCTGCTCCGGGTCGAGCAGGACCTGCTCGCGGCGAAGGCGCGACTCCACGCGCAGCGTGACTCCGTCGCGGGCCCCCTCGAAGAGGCGCACGGCCGAGCGGGCGAGCGCCGGCAGGTCCGTCGGCTCCGGCCGCATCTCGGGCAGCCGGGCGAACCGGGAGAACTCGTCCACGAGCGATTTCAGGAAATCCACTTCCTCGACGATGACCCGGGTTCCGCGGTCGATCGCCTCGGGGAGGTCCGGGTCGCCGGAGCGCAGCCGCCGCGCGATTCTCTCGGCGGAGAGGCGGATCGGCGTGAGCGGGTTCTTGATCTCGTGCGCGACCCGGCGCGCGACCTCGCTCCAGGCGGCGAGCTTCTGCTCGCGGGCGACGTGCGTCGTGTCCTCGATCGCGAGGACCCAACCGCCCCGCTCGCCGGCCGAGGGCGCGGCCAGAGGCCGCAGCGAAGCCTCGAGGCGCCGCTCGCCTCCGTCCGCGTGCAGGGCGAGCTCCCTCGAGACCGGCGGGCGCGCGCCCGAGAGCGCCTGCTCGACGAGGGACGCCAGCGGCGCGAGCTCCCCCCGGCGCCGCAGGGTCTCGAGCGTCACTTCCCCTTCGAGGGCGAGCAGGTGGCGGGCCGCGGGGTTGCACACGGTCACGCGGCCGTCCGGGTCGAAGGCGACGACGCCCGTCGTCACGGACTCGAGCACGGTCGAGAGGAGCCGCCGCTCCAGGTCGAGCCGCCGGTTGGTGGAATGGAGCTCCTCGTTGGCCGAGAGCTGCGCGTCGCGCGCTTCCTGGAGACCGGCGGCCATGCGGTTGAAGGAATGGACGAGGGCGCCGATCTCGTCGGAGGCCGGGACCTCCACGCGGGCGGACAGGTCGCCGGAGTGGAGGCGCAGCGTGGACTCCGCCAGCGCGGCGATCGGCCCGGTGATGCGGCGCGCCAGCGTCGAGCCGGTCCAGATGGCCGCGAAGAGGATCGCCAGCGTGATCAGGAGGAACGTCGAGATGTTGGCGGCCTTGATCGCCGGCTTCTGCGCCTCGAGCTTCTTGTAGTCGCTCCAGGCCGATGTGATCGCGTCCAGGGCCCGAGACTCCGCCGGCCCGACACGCGTCCCGGCGGCCCAGAGGAGATCTCCCGACCGAACCAGCGCGCGGTAGCGATGGGACTGGTCGGGAAGCACCTCGATCTTGACCTCCTGCCCGGAGAGCGCGGCCTTCTTCAACACCTCGGCCGGCAGAGGGTCCACGGCGGGGGTGTTGTCGGCCGCGAGCGCGATCCTCTCGGCGCCGCGGTAGACCTCGATCGAGTCGAGCTTCTCGCTGCGCCGCACCGTTTCGAGGCGGGCATCCTCGGGCAGGCCGGCCTCGCCGGCGAGCGCGCGGGCCTTCTCGAGCGTTTCGTCCACGACTCGCTTTTCCGCCATATCCTGGACCGCCCGCGACCTCTCGACGACCTCGCGGACGGGTGTCGAGAACCATCGGTCGATGGAGCGCTGGAGGAGGCCGGTCGCGGTGAAGAAGAGGAGCCCGATCGGGATCGCGGTCAGCCCGAGGTACGTGACGAGAAGCTTGGTCTGGAAGCGCGAGCCGAGGACTCCGCGGCGCCGCTCGAGCCAGGACTTCAGCAGGATGCGGCAGAGCACGAAGATGACCGCCGCGATCAGCGTGATGTTGAGGTACGAGAGGACGAAGAGCAGGATTCCGCGCGTGATCGTTGCGGGCTCGAGCTCCTGGGTCCGCTGCTCCAGGACCGAGACGAGCGACCAGACGACCAGCACCGCGAGCACCAGGCCCACGATGAGCCGGTTGTCCCGGCGCAGGCGGAGCAGCTCCGTGCGAAGGCTCATCGCTGCGGAACCTTGACCTCGAAGCGGTTGGACTCCGTCCACGGCGTGCGCGAGTCCACCGGGATGATCGTGAAAAGGTATCCCGAGTCGAAGGTCGCCCGAATCTGGACGTAGAGGTTAGTCCTCCAGTCGTTGTGCCCCACCCGGAAGACCAGGAGGTTCTCTCGGGACATCAGGCGGCGCGCGACCTCCGCGAAGTTGTGGGTGGTGTTGCGCTGGAGCGGCCGGCCGTCCATCGTCTCGACGATGACGTACTCGCGGGTCACCGGGTCGTAAGTCACCCCGACGCGGTACCGGCGGGTGTCCATTCGGTCGTCCCAGAACCAGTGGGCGTTGTGGCGGTAGAGGCGAATCTCATAGCGGATGACGGTTTCGAGGCCGGACTCGATCTTCGTCGCGAGCTCCGGGTTCAGCGCCCCCGCCAGGCGGAACCCGACGAACACGTCCGGCCCCCGGGCGTCCGCCCGCAGCGCCTCGACCCGGGGCTTCTCCTGCTCCGCCGGGACCGCCAGGGAAACGGCCAGGAGCGCGACGGCGAGCCCCCGCGCCTTGTGAAGAGACACGGAACCATTCTAGTAGGGGAGGGCCTTGCGCCCTGCCGCCCCTGGCGGGGCTTGCCCCGCCCGGTGATCGGGGGCCTTGCGCCGGCCTACGAGACGATGCCGAGGGATTTGGGTTGGGAGACTTCGGACGAAGCCGCCGGTGCGTGGAGGGCGGCTTCGATGGCTCGCGCGAACTCGATGTGGAGGGCGTGGCCCGCCTTGCGCGCGTAGATGTGGCCGGAGAGGGGGCGGCCCAGGAGCGACAGGTCGCCGACCAGATCCAGGATCTTGTGGCGGACGAACTCGTCGCGGAAGCGCAGCGGCCCGGAGATGACGCCGGAGTCGTCGAGGACCACCGCGTTGTGGAGGCTGCCCCCGCGAGCCAGCCCGCGGGCGCGCATCGCCTCGACTTCCCTCGCGAACCCGAAGGTCCGGGCGGGAGCGATCCGCGCCGAATACTCCTCCGGACGGACCGGAAGCGTCAGCGTCTGCTTGCCGACGATCGGGTGCGGGAAGTCGATCTCGTACGTGATCGTGAGGCCGGTGCCGTCCGGCTGGAAGGAGATCGTGCGGTCGCCGCGGGTCACCTCGACGGGGCGGTCCAGGGAGAGGGGCTCGACGCGCGCGTCCTGGCGCTCGAAGCCCGCGGCATGGAAGAGGCGGACGAACGGCAGCGCGGAGCCGTCCAGGATCGGGACTTCCGGCCCGTCGAGCTCGACGAGGCAGTTGTCCAGGCCCTCGCCCGCGGCGGCGGAGAGCAGGTGCTCGACCGTCCCGATCGAGATGCCGTCGGCGGTCAGCGTCGTCGCGTAATCGAACGTCGCGGCGGACGTCAGCCTCGCCGGAACCGGACGGTCGGGCTGGCCCCGGCGCACGAAAACGATGCCGTGATTCGGGGCGGCCGGCCGGAAATGGGCGCTGACCGGATGACCCGAATGCAGTCCGACGCCTTCGATCGAGACGCTGGTGCGGAGAGTTGTCTGGGACCTCAAACATCCCGTTCTTTCGCAGCATCGGTGCCAGAGCAGAAGGAACTCGCTGTTTTCGGACATCTCGCACCTTTTCAACGACTTGGCCGAAAGGAAGAAACGTAGTCGCTTCGGTCATCTGTTGCGGCTGCGCCACAAAGGCGTGGCTCCGGCGCCACAGGGTTGCGCAGAAACCGTGGACTACACTGCGACGCGCGATGTCGAGGGGAGAGTCGAAAACGGCGAAGGCGGCGCCCGCGATCAAGACCGTGGCGACGAACCGCAAGGCCTTCCACGAGTACTTCATCGAGGACCGGGCGGAAGCGGGCCTCGCGTTGACGGGGACCGAGGTCAAGTCGCTCCGGGAGGGGCGCGCGCAGCTGAAGGACTCCTACGTCAGCTTCCGCGGGGGCGAGGCGTTCCTCGTCGGCGCGCACATCTCTCCTTACGGGGCCGGCTCGTGGACCAACCACCTGCCCGAGCGGGACCGCAAGCTCCTCCTCCACCGGCGCGAGCTCGACCGCTGGGCGGGCGCGGTCGCCACGAGGGGCGTCTCCTGCGTGCCGCTCTCGCTCTACTTCAAGGGCGCGCGGGCCAAGGCCGAGATCGCGCTGGTCAAAGGCAAGAAGCTCCACGACAAGCGAGACGCGATCCGCGACCGGGATCTGAAGCGCGAGGCGGATCGGGCGATGCGGCGGCGATGAACGCCTCAGCGGCTCCCTCGTTCCGACTCCGATCCGTCGTTTCGGGAGACTTCGAAAAGCTCTACGGGCTCGACCAGGTCTGCTTCGAGCCGGGGGTGGCCTACTCCCGGGACGAGCTCCGGCGGTTCCTCTCGATGAGTTCCTGCGAGGGAGTCGTCGCCGAGGCGGAGCTCCGAGTCGTCGGTTTCGCGATCGGGTACCTCTCGCGCGGGAAGGTCGCGCACGTCGTGACGCTCGACGTGGACCCCGGGCGCCGCCGGGAGGGGCTCGGCCGCGACCTGCTCGAGAACCTCCTGGCGCGATTCGCCGGCCACCGCGCCCGCCGGGCGCACTTGGAAGTGTCGACGGAGAACCGGGGAGCGATCGCCTTCTACGAGAAGCTGGGCTTTGTTCGGCTCGGCACGATCCGCGACTACTACGCTCCCGGCGCTCACGCCTTCGAGATGGAGAAGATCCTCGTCCCCGAGGGACCCGCCCGGCGGTAACATGCGCAAACCGAGGGGTCCGGGGCGCCGTACGCGGTCGGGCAACCTCTCTGAAAGGAATGTTCCAAATGCAGTCCTACCGGCGGCTCGGTCGTTTCCTGTCGTTGTGCCTCGCGGCGGCGGCTCTGGGCGGTGGGGCCGGAGGAGCGCTCCTGGGCCTGTGCGGGCCCTTCACCGACGTGACGGCGGACACGTTCTGTCCTCTGGTGCTCGAGATCTTTTACCTCGGCATCACGACGGGCACGACGCCGACCACGTACGACCCGACCAGCAGTGTCAACCGTCTCCAGATGGCAACGTTTCTATCGAGGACCGTGGACGGAGTCCTGAAACGAGGCAGCCGCCGTGCGGCGTTCCGGCAAAACTGGACCTCGAAGGTCCTCGCTCTGACGACGGTCGGCTCCGGGCCATTTCACTTGCAACCCGACGGCGCCGACGTTTGGGTGGCGAACAGTACCAGCAACACGGTTTCGCGCGTGCGGGCGAGTGACGGCCGGTTGCTAGAGACCTGGACCGGAGCAACCGGGGCCCTCGAGGTCCTCGTGGCCATGGGTCAGGTCGTGGTCGCAGGATTGACCACCCCCGGCACTCTTTACATGATCGACCCAACGCGGACGGTCGGCGCCGTGACGACGGTTGCCAGCACTCTGGGGACACAACCGCGGGGGATCGCGTTCGATGGGGAGAGGGTCTGGACCGCCAACAGCGGGTCGGTCTCCATCATCACCCCGACGGCGGCCGTACCGTGGACCGTGAGCACGGTCTCGATGGGGTTCAACTTCAACGGCGCCGTTTATGACGGTGCGAACGTCTGGGTGGCCGGCAACTCTTTGGCGCTCGTAAAGCTCGATAGCTCCGGCACGATTCTTCAGCAGGTCACGGTCGGCAGCATTCCCGCCTCACCCGTCTTCGACGGGAGCAGCCTCTGGGTGCCCAACTTTGGATCCGCCTCCGTCTCGGTGGTCCGAGCCTCGAACGGGGCGATCCTTCAGACGCTCACAGGAAACGGATTGAGCGAACCGGACTCCGCCGCGTTCGACGGCGAACGCATCCTGGTGACGAACTTCTCCGGCAACAGTGTCTCCCTCTGGAAGGCGGCAGACTTGACGCCGCTCGGAAACGTCCCGACCGGAGCCGGCACGGGCCCCCAGGGCGCCTGCAGCGACGGGCTGAACTTCTGGATCACCCTGGGCACCACCGGCAAGCTCGCCCGCTTCTGAGCTCCCGGCCCTGTTTGCCCGCTAGCTCCCGAGCTTCAGCTGGCGGCCCTCCGGGACGGACTTCCGGCCCCGGGTCCCGAGCGTCTTCTTCGACTCGAGGAACTCCTGGAACTTCGGCGCGGGGACGGGCGGGCTGAACAGGTAGCCCTGCATCTCGTCGCAGCGCTGGTCCCGCAGGAACTCGAGCTGCTCCTCCGTCTCGACGCCCTCGGCCACCGTGGTCAGCTTCAGGCTGTGCGCCATCGCGATGATCGCGGCGGCGATCGCGGCGTCGTCGGGGTTGCGGGTCACGTCGCGGACGAAGGACTGGTCGATCTTGATCCGGTCGATCGGAAAGCGCCTCAGGTAGTTGAGCGAGGAGTAGCCCGTGCCGAAGTCGTCCATCGAGAGCCGCACGCCGAGGTTCTTCAGGTCCCAGAGGGCCGAGATGGAGAGCTCCGCGTTCTGCATGGCGTTGGACTCGGTGATCTCGAGGTCGAGGCAGTCGGGCGGAAGCTCGGAGCTCTGGAGCGCCTCGGTGACCTGGAAGACGAGGTCCGCCTGCTGGAACTGCCGCGAGGAGAGGTTGACCGCGACCGTCAGGCCCGGGTAACCCGAGTCGTGCCACTTCTTCGCCTGAGCGCAGGCGGTCCAGAGGACCCACTGGCCGATGGGGACGATCAACCCCGAGACCTCGGCGATCGGAATGAAGTCGCCGGGCGGGATGAGGCCCAGCTCCGGGTGCTGCCACCGCAGCAGCGCCTCGGCGCCGATCAACTGCCCGCTTGCCAGCTCGACCAGCGGCTGGTAGTGGAGGACGAGCTCCCGGTTCTGAAGCGCTTGCCGCAGCCGGCCCTCGAGCGACAGCCGCTCAAGCGCGCGGGAGTTCATCTGCGGAGCGTAGAGCTGGTAGTTGTCCCGCCCCTGCTCCTTGGCCCGGTACATCGCCGTGTCCGCGTTGCGGACGAGGGTTTCCGGGTCCGTACCGTCGGCGGGGTAGACGGTTACGCCGATGGACGTCGTGATGAAGAGCTCGCGGTGCTCGATGAAGAAGGGGAGCCGCACCGCCTCCAGGATCTTGTTGGCGATCGTGGCCGCGTCCTCGTGGCGGGCGATCCCGGGCAGGAGCACCGTGAACTCGTCGCCGCCCAGCCGGGCGATCGTATCCTCCTGTCGAATGCAGCCGCCGACGCGCTCGGCGACGCGCCGCAGCAGGTCGTCTCCGATGGAGTGGCCGAGCGAGTCGTTGATGACCTTGAACCGGTCGATGTCGAGGAAGAGGACGGCAAGCTTCTCGCGGTAGCGGTTCGCGTGCACCATGGCCACGCGGAGCCGGTCGTTGAAGAGCAGCCGGTTGGGCAGCCCGGTCAGCGAGTCGTGGAAGGCGAGGTGCTTGACCTGCTCTTCGGCGCGCTTTCGCTCGGTGATGTCGATGATCGTCCCCTCGATGACCGCGGGCTTCCCCTCGGTTCCCTCGACGAGGCTGCCGTTCTCGAGGACCCAGACGTGGCTTCCGTCCTTCCTCCGCATGCACTGCTCGAAGTTGGTCAGGCTGCGGCGCTCGTTGAGCCTCGCCAGGTTGGCCTTCCGGTCCTCGGGAGAGAGATAGAAGTTCCAGGCGGGCAGGCCCAGCACCTCCTCGCGGGACCCGTAGCCGAAGATCTGGGCAAAGGAGTCGTTGCAGTCGAGGATCTGCCCGTCGAGCGTCGTCCGGTAGACGCCGGCGAGGTTGCCCTGGAAGAGCATCCGGTACCGCATCTCGGACTGGTTGGCCGCCCGCTCGGCCCGGCGCTGCTCCGTGACGTTCGTGGCGACGCCGATGACGCCGGCGACTCCGCCCTGGGCGTCGCGGCGGGGCGCGAACTCGACCTCGAAGGTCAGGCTCTCGAACTCGACGGTTTCCTGGAAGGCCTCGCCGGCGAGCGCGCGCCGGAGCAGCTCCATGGCCTTCGGGTAGCGGCCATACAGCTCGAAAGCGCTTCGCCCGACGGCCTCGCGCGGGTAGGGACCGATCGCCTCCAGGCCGCTTCCCTCCAGGTGCGTGACGACGCCGTCCCTGTCGAGAGCGAAAAGGACGATCGGCGCATTGGCAACGAGTGTGCGCAGGCGCTCCTCGGACTCCCGCAGCGCCCGCTCCGATTCCTTCCGTTCGGTGGCGTCGCGGGCGATGAGAGTCCAGAGGTTTCGCCCGTCCCGCGGCAGGATGCCGATGGACACGTCCAGCGGGATCTCCCGGCCGTGCGCATGGAGGCCCGAGATCTCGGCCGTCTCGGCGGTCCCGGAAGCGGCGCCGTTCGCGCCCAGCTCCGAGAGCGGCGGGCAGCCGGGCAGCAGCATCGAGACCGGCTCACCGATCATCACGCCGACCGGGTGGCCGAAGATCAACTCCGCGGCTCGGTTGGCGAAGAGGATCCTGCCGTCCTGGTCCACCGTCAGGATCGCGTCGGACGCCGTCTCGACCAGGGTCCGGAAACGCGTCTCGCTGTCTCGCAGGGCTCGGCGGGCGAGCCGCCTCTCGCGGCGGATCTGGGCCTCGCGCAGCTCCCGCTCGACGGTGGGCGCCAGGCGGCGAAGCGACTCCATCCGGACGCAGTTGTGGGCCCCGGCCTTGATCGCGCGAATGGCGGTCTCCTCGCCCATGCTGTCGGACACGACGATGAAGGGGACGTCAGACTCTCTCTCCTTCAATAGAGCGAGCGCCTGGAGGGCTCCAAAGCCCGCCAGCGAGTAGTCCGAGAGGATGACGTCCCACGTGTCGGCGGCCAGCGCTCGCTCCATTTCCTGGAGGGTGGCCGCCCGCTCGAAGAGGGGC
>Ga0126379_10000133_pt1 | contig 35617 bp, 29 predicted proteins | sample PanSoiMetPlot_24_FD_92640 | JGI IMG/M metagenome (GOLD analysis project Ga0126379, IMG submission 92640) | Tropical forest soil microbial communities from Panama - MetaG Plot_24 | ecosystem: Environmental > Terrestrial > Soil > Tropical forest > Bulk soil | place: Panama | collected 2016-02-17
AGATCTCGGCGTTCATCACCGAGAACGCGTTCGACGATCTGGACGCTCCCGTCGAGCGTGTGACCGGCGAGAATGCCCCGATGCCATACGCGCGCAATCTCGAGCTGCTCAAGACGCCCTCCAAGGCCAAGATCGCGGCGGCGATTCGCAAGGTGTGCTACGCGTGATCACCAAGGTGCTCATGCCGAAGCTGTCCGATGCCATGGAGACCGGCAAGGTCATCCAGTGGCTGAAGCGAGAAGGCGACGCCGTGAAGGGCGGCGACGTGATCGCCGAGATCGAGACCGACAAGGCGAACGTGGAGATCGAGGCCTTCGGCTCCGGCGTGCTGCGCCGGATCGTGGTGGGTCCCGGTGACCAGGTGCCCGTCGGCGAGCTGATCGGCATCATCGCCGATCCCGCCGACGACATCTCGAAGGTCGCCACGGCGCCCTCGACCCCGAAGGCGCCTCCAGTGCCCGCGGCCGCGATGCCGAGTGGGTCCGCTCAGGCGGGCACGCCGGTCCTGCCAGCCATGGAGTCGTATCAATCGGTTCCCGCGACCACGCGCGTCGTGCCCTTGAGCCCGGCCACGGTCGCGGCGGCGCCCGAGTCGGCGCGCGTGGGGGGGCGAGTCAAGGCGTCGCCGCTGGCCCGGAAGATCGCGTCGCAGTCGGGAGTGGATCTGCGATTGATCGAGGGCAGCGGCCCTGGCGGCCGCATCGTGCGGCGCGACGTGGAAGGCGCGCTCGCCGCGCCGCGACCCGAGGCGCAGGCCGCGGCCGCGCCGGCGGCGGCGACTCCGGCGGTGGCGCCCGGCCAACCCGCGTTCGTCGTGCCGCGCCGTCCCGAGGTGGAGTTCGAGGACGTCGCGCTCACGCCCATGCGGGCGCTCATCGCCCGACGCATGCCCCTGTCGAAGGGACCGGTCCCGCATTTCTACGTGACCTCCGAGGTCGCGATGGAGCGGGCGCTGGACCTGCGCGCGGAGCTGAACGGGCTCGAGGGACAGCCGAGGGTGTCGGTCACCGACCTGGTGATCCGGGCCTGCGCGCTGGCGCTCATCAAGAACCCCGGGGTCAATGCCTCGCTCCAGTCGCCGGCCGCCGGTGCCGCGGCCGCCGGGGCTGCCTCCATTCGCGTCCACCACCGCGCGCACATCGGCATCGCGGTGGCGCTCCCGCAGGGATTGATCACGCCGGTCCTGCGCGACTGCGACATCAAGCCGCTCGGGCAGATCGCCGTGGAGTCGAGAGATCTGGCTGAGCGCGCGCGCGCCGGGAAGCTGCGCGCTCCCGAGATGAGCGGCGCGACGTTCTCCATCTCGAACCTCGGCATGTACGACGTCGAGGAGTTTTCCGCGATCATCAATCCGCCGGAGGGCGCCATCCTGGCGGTGGGCTCGGTGGTCGAGAAGCCGGTCGCCGATCATGGCCAGATCCGGATCGGCCGCCGGATGAAGATGACGATCTCGTGCGACCACCGCGTGATGGACGGCGCGATGGGCGCTCGCTTCCTGCAAGACGTGAAGCGGCTTCTCGAGGAGCCGCTCCGCCTCCTCGTGTGACGGACAGCGGATCGTCGCGATGAAGTACGACGTCGTCGTTGTGGGAACCGGCCCCGGCGGATACGTGGCGGCCATCCGGTGCGCTCAGTTGGGCCTGACCGTGGCGGCCATCGAGGACGATCGCCCGGGCGGCGTGTGTCTCAACTGGGGCTGCATCCCAACCAAGGCATTGCTGCGCAACGCCGAGGTCGTGGGCCTCTTTCACCGGGCCCGGGAGTTCGGCATCACCCTGGGCACGTGGGAGGCCGACTACGCCCAGGCGGTTCAGCGCTCGCGGCGCGTGGCCGATCGGATGGCCAAGGGCGTCGAGTTCCTCTTCCGGAAGAACAAGATCACGCTGCTCCCGGGGACCGGAGTGTTGACGGGCCGCAATGCCGTCGAGGTGCGCGGGAAGGACGGCGCGCAAACGCTCGAGGCCGGGTCCCTCATTCTCGCTACGGGCTCCGAGCCGAAATCGCTGCCCGGCGTGACGATCGACGAGAAGCTCGTCGTCTCGTCGAACGGGGCGGTGCGCAGCGAGGTCCGGCCGGCCTCCCTCATCGTGATCGGGGCCGGGGCTGTCGGCATGGAATTCGCGGACGTCTTTGCGTCCTATGGCGCGGCGGTGACCGTGCTCGAAGCCCTATCGCGGGTGTTGCCCGTGGAGGACGACGAGGTGTCGAGTCAGCTCGCCCGCCTGTTCACCCGGCGCGGCATGACGATCAGAACCGGCGTCACGGTCAGGGCCGTCACACCCGGCGGTGCCGGGGTGAGCGTCGAGGTGGAATCCGAGGGCAAGATGGAGACGCTCACGGCCGACCAGGTCCTTATGGCCGTTGGCCGGGCCGCGCGGACGAAGGGCATCGGGCTCGAGGCGGCGGGCGTGGCAATGGAGCGCGGCTTCGTCACCGTGTCAGCGACAATGGAGACGTCGGTGAAGGGCGTCTACGCGATCGGCGACATGACCGGGCGTCAACTGCTCGCGCACAAGGCCATGGCCGAAGGCGTGGTGGCCGCGGAGGCGATCGCCGGCCGCGAGCCGCGCCCCGTCGACTACGCGAACGTCCCCTCCTGCACGTATTGCCGTCCGCAAGTGGCCTCGATCGGTTCCAGCGAGGCAGCGGCGCGCGCCGGCCGCCGCGACGTGACCGTCGGCCGGTTCCCGTTCACCGCCAACGGCAAGGCCGTGGCCCTCGGCGAGACGGAAGGATTCCTCAAGGTCGTGGCCGACAAGGCGACGGGCGAGGTCCTGGGCGTCCACATCGTGGGCGCCGAGGCGACCGAGATGATCCACGAGTTCGCTGTCGGACGGACGCTCGAGGCGACGCTCGAGGAGATCGTGCACACGATTCACGCGCACCCGACGCTGTCGGAAGCGGCGCTCGAAGCCACGCTGGCCGCGCTGGGCCACGCGATTCACATCTGAGCGGCCCCGCTCCGTCGCGGACGGAGGCGCCCTTCCAGCCCGTCACGGCGAGATCGGCAGGCCCTGTCGTTGCAAGGCACGGGTAGCCTCGCGCCGAACCATGGGATCCGCGTCCTGAGCAGCCTCGCCGAGAGCGGAGATGGCCGCCGGTTCCGTCAGGGTCGCCAACACGCGCGCCGCCGCTCGCCTGACCATCGCGTCGGGATCTCCCATGAGCACGCTGGCGATGGTCGGGATCGCCGCCGATCCCTCCGCGACGTGCAGCGCGTTCAGCGCCTGGACGCGGACCTCGGGCGCCTGGTCCCCGATGGCCCTGTTCAGAGCCGGCGCGGCGGCGGCGCCGCCGATTCTTCCGAGGGCCCACGCGGCGCGAGCGCGAACGACGGACTCCGGCGCGCTCCCGAGAATTTCCGCCAGCCGGGCGATCCTGTCTTCGTTCCCGGGCGAGCGCATCAGCAGGTTGATCTCCGCCAGCACGGAGTGACTCTGCGGCTCGGGTGCGGTGGCGACGGACTGGGAGGTCCCGGACGGTGGAAGCGGCGCGAACACCGCCACCTCGTCCAACTCGGGATCGCTCTGTTCCGTGCCTGACGGACGGTAGACGAGCATGAGCTCGTAATCCTGCGCGAGTCGGCGCAGCGCTGATGCGAGCGCGAGGCCCGTGAACGAGACCGTGACGCGCCCCAGTTGGCCGCGAGTGGTCAGCTGAAAGCCCGCGGCGTCCGCCAACTGCGACAGGAGATCCGCGAGGTCGGCATCGCGCGCATCGACGGTCACGCGCCCGCCCTCGACCGCGACGACCGGCGCCGGCGACATGGCGCCGGGCGGGCCGGCGGGCGCTGCCGCGACGGAGAGCGGGGCCAGGTGCCCTAGCGCGGCGAAAAACGCGACAGCGAGGCGACACCGGCGGCGTCGCGCCCGGGGCCAGGCCCGCGCTCCGGATCTTGCTGGGCCGCGCGCCAAGGACATGGTGGCGCCTCAGCCTGCTCCACCGGCCAGGAATGCGCTGATCAAGAGCATCGACAGCACGATGGTCGCAATGGCCGCGTAGCGGCGATCGGCGTTCCTCACGAAGGACGGGATGGCCACGGCGACGCCGAGGACCGGCGTGGCGAGGAGCACGACGAGCCCCAGCGCGACGATGGCGAGGGGATCGACCGGGCGCGCCCTCAGGCCGTGGGCGATCTCGGAGAGCGAGACGAATACCGTCGGCGGATGCGAGCCGCGCCCGGGGCGAGTCAGCCGCTGGATTTCGATGAGGTGGCCGGCGAATCCCCCATTGACCGCGTAGACGGCCACGCCCAGCAGCATGAGGAATCCGCCCAGCAGCCCGCCCCAGAGGAGCACCCGGGCGATGCGTCGCTCCATGCCCGCGACGGATGCCCGACCGTTGAACGCGTGTTGGCCGAGCGTCACCACAGGTGAACTCCCAGACCGCGCAGGATCATCGACAGCGCGAGGTACGCGATCACGGGCAGGAACGCCTTCCTCACCGTCGTGTTCCGCATCCGCGCCATCACGGCCGTGCCGAGATACGCCCCCAGCAGGACACCGAGAGCCACCGGAGCGGCGATGAGCGGGTGGATGTCGCCCCGCGTGAAGTAGATGCCGGCGCTGGCCGCCGCCGTGATCCCGATCATGAAGTTGCTGGTCGCCGTGGACACCTTCATGGGTAGCCGCATCAAGTAGTCCATCGCCAGGACCTTGAACGCCCCGCTTCCGATGCCGAGCAGCCCGGACAGCACACCGGCGCCGAACATGGCGACGAATCCGCTGCGGACGCGGGTCGCACGGTACTTCACGTCCTGACCGAGCCGCCGGTCGTAGTAAACGCCATCGAGACCGAAGCGCACGGCGAGCGGGTCGTCGTCGTTTGCCTCCGCCGGCAGCTCAACGCCCAGTTGCGCGAACGTCGCATACGCCGAATAGGCGAGCGCCAGCCCGAGGATGACCTCGAGCCACTGCACGGGCACCACGTCGGTGAGCAGCGCGCCCGTGAGAGCGCCCGAGATCGTCGCCATCACGAGAAAGAGGCCGATCCGGAGGTTGCTGAGCCCGGTTCGGAGGTAGGCGGCGGCCGCGCCGCTCGACGTCGCGATCACCGAGATGATGCTGGCGCCCATCGCGTAGTGAATGTCCACGCCGTAGGCCATCGTGAGGATGGGCACCAGCAAGATCCCGCCGCCGAGCCCGAGCACGGCACCCACCACCCCCGCGCCCACCGAGGTGAGCAGGACCGCGATGAAGAACGTGGTCAGCGCCACTGGTCGCGCTCGTCAGCGATCGGCGTCATGGCTGATCGTCGCAGCACGCGAGGCGGCCCTCAGTGACTCGCCGAATGCACGCCCCAGGCGAACGCGATCTGGGCCAGGACGTCCGTGGCCGCGGCCCGGTCGGCGACCCGGTAGTGGCCAGGCTCCTCTCCGGATGCGCGCCGGATCCGGACAACGGAGATCCGCTCCCGCATCGCTGCGCGGATGTCCTCGTCGGCGTCGTCGTCGCCGAGGTAGACGACAGCTGGTCGATTCGGGCTCTCCATGAGCCACTGCTCGAGAACCCATCGAGCGGCCGAGGCCTTTCGCCACGCCGTACGGGGCAGCACCTCGACGCCCGATTCCGAAGGTCGAACGTGAAAGACATCGGACACCGGCCGGACGCAGTCCTCTGCGAGCACGGCCAGCGCCGCCGGACCGCGGGGGTCGCTCCCATGAGCGCGGAGAGTCCCCCCGATCTCCGTCATCTCGATGTCCACGCCCGAGGCCGATCCGATGCGCCGGAGCAACTCCGCTCGCAACGGTGGCCAGGCGACGCGGATCTGGCTCATGAGGGGATGGGAGAACGACATCCCCGCTCCGCGAATCTCGAGGCCCTGGCAGCCGGCGTACACGACGCCGGGCACATTGATCCTGATTTCGAGGTCGCGCGCGTCGAGATTCGACATCGCGACGACAAGGGTCGATGGGCTGGTGGCCAGCGCCACCAGCGCGCCACGGACGAGGAGCGGCAGCGTGTGCCGGGAATCGGGCCCGCTGACCCGCAGCACGTCCTCGTAGTCGGCGAGCAGGACGAGCCCTCCGTGAGCGCGCGCCTCCTGAACGATGCTCCTGGCCACCTCCCGCGCGTTCGAGACCTCGCTCGAGGCGGACGTCGAGCGCTGGCCACCGGGGCCCACCGTGCTTTCCAACACCTCGAGGAGCTGCGCGATCCGAAACGGCTTGTCTATGTAGTGCGCAGCGCCGCGTCGCAATGCCTCGGCACGTACCTCTGAGCCACCGAAGGCGGTGACGAGAACGACCGGCGTGTCCGGGTGCCGATGCCTGAGGTCGGTGAGGATGTCGAGTCCATTCGCTCCGGTCATCTCCTTGTCGAGCACGACGGCATCCGGGACCGCCTCCTCCAGCACGGGGACGAGACCATCGCCCGCACCGTGCTCGCGCACGCGGTACCCGTGGCGCTCGAGGGCGTCGCGAAGCAGGCGCCGCATCTCGGCGTCGTCGTCGACGATCAGCACGCTGGGGCGATCGCGCTCGCCGACGCTGGCTCGGGTCCGGGCGGTCATACGCGCGATCGAAGTGCAACCACCGCACCATGTGCAGGCCGAGCTCACGCATGCCGGCTGCCCGAGATTCCGTAGTTCTCCGGGTATTTTCCATCGGACCCGCGCTGCGGGCGGGGCGCCATGGCGACAGGCTGTCGTAGCGACGACACCTTGTCACCGGTAGACGATACGGGCGACCGGTTGCTGCGACGCGCCTAGGAGTCCCTGAAACGGCGCTGCAGCGTTCGCACGGAGACGCCCAGGATCTTCGCGGCGGCCACCTTGTCGCCTCGCACCTCCTCCAGCACTCGCCGGACGTATTGTCCCTCGACCTTTGCCAGTGTAGGCCGAAGCGGCGAGTTCCCCTGATCCAGGGTGAACTCGGTGCCCAGGTCGGCCCGCGTGATCTGCGCCCCGCGGGCCAGCACCACCGCGCGCTCGACGACGTTCTCGAGTTCCCGCACGTTGCCTGGCCACGCGTGGCGCTCCATCCACGCCGCCGCCTGATCGTCGAACCCCTCGATCTCCTTCCCGAGACGAGCCGCCGTCTCGCGGAGGTAGTGCTCGGCGATCTGCATCACGTCCTCGGCTCGCTCACGAAGCGACGGAAGCCGGATGGGAATGACCGCGAGGCGATAGAAGAGATCCTCCCGGAAGCGTCCCTCCGTCACCATGCGCGCCAGGTCCTTGTTGGTCGCCGCCACGATCCGCAGGTCGAGTTGCACCGATCCCGTCCCGCCGAGGCGTCGGACGGCGCGATCCTGCAGCACCCGGAGCAGCTTCGCCTGCGTGGATACGGGCATGTCACCGATCTCGTCGAGAAACAGCGTCCCGCCATTGGCCGCGGCGAACAGGCCGTCCCGCCGCCGGTCCGCTCCGGTGAACGCGCCCTTCTCGTGACCGAACAGCTCCGACTCGAGCAAGCTCTCGGGAACGGCTGCGCAGTTGACGGCCAGGAACGGCCCGACCCGGCGCGGGCTCGCCCAGTGGATGGCCTGCGCCACGAGCTCCTTGCCGGTGCCGCTCTCGCCCATGAGGAGGACCGACGAATCACTGGCCGCGACGGCGCGAATCTGCGCGATCGTCTCCTGCATGATCCTCGAGTGTCCGAGGATCCTGTCGAGGCCTTGACGGCGCTCGACCTCGGTACGGAGCCGATCGTTCTCGCGGCGGAGGCGCCGGTCGTCCAGGGCGCGTCGCACCGCCACGGAGACCTCGGCCATCTTGAACGGCTTCGTCAGGTAGTCGTAGGCCCCTTTCCGCAGGGCCTCGATCGCGGTTTCGAGCGTGCCGAAGGCGGTCATCAGGATGACCCGGGGAGGTGGGTGGCAGCGGTTCGCCGCCGCAAGCACCTCGAGCCCTCCCACTTCGTCCATCACGAGGTCGGTGACGATGACGTCGAAGTCGTTCGACTCGAGCGCCGCAAGCGCAGCGCGGCCGCCCGTCGCGGCCACGACCGCCATTTCCTCTGTCTGCAGGTGGCGTTCGAGCAGGGCGCTCATGTCGGCGTCGTCGTCGACGACGAGCACGCGATGCGAGGTCATGCCGGCTGCTCGTGGGCCGGCAACCACAACGTGAACGTCGCTCCCTGTCCAGGGCCGCTATCGGCTTGGATCGTGCCACCGTGGTCGCGGATGATGTCCCGGCTGATGGCGAGGCCAAGCCCCGTTCCCTGGCCGGCGGGTTTGGTCGTGTAGAAGGGCTCGAAGATCTGGCCCAGGGCGTCCCGCGCAATGCCGAGGCCCGTGTCCGCCACCGCCACCGAGACGCCGCGCCGGCCCTGCCGCGCCCTGGCCCACGCGCGCACCGTGATCCGCCCGTCCGGCGGCGTCGCCTCGACGGCGTTCATCAAGAGATTCAGCAGGACCTGTTGCAGGCGAGCGGGATCCGCGGCGACGTCCGGCAGGTCGTCCGCGATCTCTGTCGTCATCGCGATGCCGCGCTTGCGCACGATGTGATCCAGCAATGGCAACAGCCGGCTGATCAACACCTCGATCGGGACGCGCTGGATCTCCGGTTTGCTCAGGCGGACGGCGTCGAGGAGCGAGCGGACGATGTTCGAGACGCGGTCGATCTGTCGGATGATCTGCTCGAGATCTTCCCGGCCGGGGTGTCGGTCCGGCAGCGATTGCAACACCATTTCAGCGCGCCCCGAGACGATGTTGAGCGGGGTGCCGACCTCGTGGGCGATCCCCGACGCGAGCTTCCCGGCCACGGCGAGCGTCTCGGCGCGGCGCAGCTGCTGCTCGAGGTCGAGGGCATACTCGCCCTCCGCGACCAGCCGCTGACGCGCTTCCTCGAGGCGCTCCGTCATGCCGTTGAACGCTTCGGCCAGTTCGCCGAGCTCGTCGCGCCGGGTGACGGAGAGCGGGGGGCCCCGCCGTCCTTCGCCCAGCGCTCGGATGGATTCGGTCAAGCGCGCGAGCGGGCGCAGCACCTCTTGCTGCAGCACCACGGCGATCAACAGGGCCAGCACCGCCGTCAGTGCGCCCACGCGCCACAGGACATCGCGGATCGCTTGCCGGCTCATCGCACGCGCGTCGGGCGATGCGAATGCCATTTCCAGCGCCACGTGCACGGGTTCGCGGCGCCTGCCGACCGCGTGATGTATGGGCAGAACGTGCACCCACCAGGTGCCGCCGGCGCCCGGGCCTTCGCTGATGTCCGGGATTCCGCTCTGGATCACGCGCGCGACCACATCCGGCCTGGACGTGCGGGCGGCCACCGGAGCGGTGGACGCGGCCAGGACCTCGCCGGCGCGATCGACGATGCGAATCCGGGCGATCGCCCGCTGGCCGTGCGTGAGATCGTCGAGCAGTCCGACCAGTTCGTCGTGTCGACGCCCGCGCACGTCCAGGGCGTTCTCCACCGCGATCTGGATGGTCCGCGCCATGCCGGCCGCGCGGCCCCGCTCGTCCTCGACCCTTGCCCGCGTCTCCTGCTGCACGCGCAACACCCCGTAAAGTCCGCTCACGAGCAGGAGCGGCAGCATCAACAGCAGGATCAGGCGGAGGCGAAGCCGCATCGAATCAGGGCCAATGATACCGCCCGGTCCCAGGCCGGGCAATTGACGGACACGCCTCCGCCCGCCGAACGTCGCGCCGTCAGGGGGCGCGCTTCCCGGGTGGACCGATCATCGTCCCGGAGGAGTCAGTGGGCTCCCGGCAACAGCGGCAGATTCACGATGGCGAAGAATCCGTTGGCAGCGAGGAGCGTTCCGAGCCCCGCCAGGAACAGGCTGAAACCGAAGATCGCCCCCGAGCGGGCGAGAATCGACACCGATGACATCACGATGGCGATCTGCAGAATGGCCTCGGCGAAGAGAAAGTAGGGATCCCTGGCCTGCCAGGCGTCCCGCTCGTGCTCGAGCTTCTTCGCTTCCTTCTCGATGTCCTTCTTCTCCTCGTTGTAGCGCTTCTCCTCCTCGGCGAACTGCTTCGCGAGGACCTCGAGCTTCTCACGCACTTCCGGCCTGACCGACGACCCCCGCTCCAGCAGGTCCGCCTCGAGACGCAGCTTCTGGCCTCGATACTGGTGCTCGCGGATGACCTTGGCCTGGTAGAACGCCCACTGATCGGAGGACTTCTGCTGGGCCAGCAGCATCTCCTTCATGGCGTGGTTCCCGCCGAGCGCAGCCACGGCGAGGATCACGGCGAAGACCGCCGTGACCAGGGCGACTCGACGGGCGAAGGAGTCCTGACGATGCTCGCGCAACTCCTCCGGATTGGGCAGTTCGGGCTCGGCCATCGCCTCCGCTCAGGAGCGGTGAGCTGATCGCACCGTCCGAACGGACGCGAGCAGGGCCGCGACGCTGCCGCCGGTCGCCCCGGTCACGGGATCGCGCCTAGAGCTCGCTCCGGCCGCGATTGATCTCTTCCCGCATCGCCGAGCGTCCGGCGTCGAACGCCGACGCCAGGCGATGCGTCTGCTCTTCGAAGTAGTCGCGTCCCCGGTCGAACAGCTCGCCGGCCCGCGATTGTGTCTCCCCGGCCGCTTCCTGCGCCTTCTTGAACATGTCGCTCCCGCGTTCCGCCAGCATCTCGCGCGTCTCGCGCCCGGTTTTCGGCGCCATCAAGAGGGCCACCGCGCCACCGGCGATAGCGCCCAGAAAGAACCAGCCGAGATAGCCTGCCGCGTCGTTGCCGCGATGTTCTGACATGATCGTCCTCCCTCCCTGAACCGGCCTACGGCTGCTTGGCCTGTAGTCTTCGGACGAAAACGTCGACTCCTTTCTTCACCCCCGCGATCACGCCTGCGTATTGCCCGAACCGAGTGAGCGCGACCATCGTGCCGACCACCTTCGACGCCTTGAGCGAGATGTCCTCGACGTGCGCGACGACCGCGCTGAGCCGCCGCATCTCCTCGTTGGCGTTCTTCGAGAGCTCCCGCAGCTCGTCGGTGAGCGATTCCAGCTGGCTCACCATCGGCCGAATCTCCCGCTCGACCTGCTGCAGAACGCTGTCCGCCCGGAGCGCCGTCTTTCTGAGGGCCAGTAGGGTCGACATCAGCACGACGCTCACGAGGGCAATGCAGAGGACGACCGCGGCCTGGGCGAGAGGTGTCATAAACCCCATGAAAGTATGGCGTGCAGCCACCGTGAAGTCAATCGGGAGAACGGGAAAAATGTGCGCATTTATTGACTTTCCGAGAGTCGCCTCGCTATACTCCTGGGCGTTTGATGCCCTCTTGGCCATCCCGAGGAGCGCCGAGCGAATGTCCCTCCAAGACCGCTTCGAACAGCTGCGTCGGAAGAACGAGGCCGCGCTCGAAGCCGGTGGCGCCGAACGCATCGCGCGGCACCATGGAGCGGGGAAGAGGACGGCGCGCGAGCGGCTCGAGCTCCTGCTGGACAAGGGCTCGTTCGCGGAGGTGGACCGCTTCGTCGTCCACCAGACCCGCGACTTCGGGATGGACGAGCAGCGCATTCCAGGAGATGGCGTGGTCACCGGCTCCGGGCGCATCCATGGCCGCCCCGTGTTCGTCTTCGCGCAGGATTTCACGGTATTTGGCGGCTCCCTGTCCGAGGCCTACGCGCGCAAGATCTGCAAGATCATGGACCTGGCGATGAAAACGGGCGCGCCGATCATCGGGCTCAACGACTCGGGTGGCGCGCGGATCCAGGAGGGCGTCGTCTCGCTCGCCGGTTACGCCGACATCTTCCTGCGCAACACGCTGGCCTCGGGCGTCGTGCCGCAGATCTCGGCGATCATGGGCCCATGCGCGGGCGGCGCCGTGTATTCGCCAGCCATCACCGACTTTGTCTTCATGGTCAAGGGCAGCTCGTACATGTTCGTTACCGGGCCGGACGTGATCAAGGCAGTGACGCACGAGGAGGTCTCGTTCGAGGAATTGGGCGGCGCGTCCACGCACGTCGCCACGTCGGGCGTCGCGCATTTCGCGGCGGAGAGTGAAGACGAGTGCCTGGCGCTCATCCGCGAGCTGATGACGTTCCTGCCGCAGAACAACGCCGAGGACCCGCCGGTGCGCGCGTGCCTCGATCCCCCGGACCGGAGCGAGGAGAGCCTCCAGTCCGTGGTACCCGACCAGCCGAACAAGCCGTACGACATCAAGGATGTCGTCTGCCCCGTGCTCGACGACGGCTACTTTTTCGAGATCCAGGCCGAGTACGCGCCCAATCTGTTGATCGGGTTCGGCCGTCTCAACGGTCGCCCCGTGGGCATCGTGGCGAATCAGCCCGCGCACCTGGCCGGGTGCCTCGACATCAATGCGTCGCTCAAGGGCGCGCGTTTCGTGCGGTTCTGCGATTGCTTCAACATTCCGATCGTGACGTTCGAAGACGTGCCGGGATTCTTGCCAGGCACGGCCCAGGAGTACGGCGGGATCATCAAGCACGGCGCGAAGCTGCTCTTCGCATTCTGTGAAGCAACCGTTCCCAAGCTCACGGTGATCACCCGCAAGGCGTACGGCGGCGCGTACTGCGTCATGTCCTCGAAGCACATCCGGGGAGACGTGAACCTGGCTTTTCCCACGGCCGAGATCGCGGTGATGGGACCCGACGGCGCTGTGAACATCCTCTACAAGCGGGAAATGGACGTCGCCTCGAATCCCGCCGCGCTGAAGGACGAACGCACGCGCGAGTACCGGGAAAAATTCGCCAACCCCTATGCCGCCGCGGAACGGGGCTATGTCGACGAGGTGATCGAGCCCCGAGAGACACGGAGGAAGCTCATCCAGGCGCTCGAGATCCTGGCCACGAAGCGCGACCAGAACCCGCCGAAGAAGCACGGAAACCTTCCGCTATGACGCCTCCTCCCGATCTCGGCCCCGCGGCTCGACAGCGCATCGAGGAGGCCCAGCGGGCGTGGGAGTCCGGCACGCTCGCGCCCGCGCTCAAGCGCTCGCCCGAGCGACGGACGCTGGCCGGCGGCGCCGCGGCGGAACGGGTGTCCACCCCGGCGGACGTCGCGGATCTCGACTACCTCCGCGATCTGGGTTTCCCAGGGCAGTTTCCCTACACGCGCGCGGTCCAGCCCACCGGCCACCGCGGCCGCTTGTGGACGATGCGCCAGTACGCGGGCTTCGGTTCCGCGGCCGAGACGAATCGGCGCTTTCGCTACCTTCTCGATCAGGGCCAGAGCGGGCTCAGCGTGGCGTTCGATTTGCCGACGCAGATGGGCTACGACGCCGACCACGCGATGGCCCGGAGCGAAGCCGGGAAGGTCGGCGTCTCCATCTCGAGCGTCGCGGACATGCTGGAGTTGTTCGAGGCTATCCCCCTCGATCGCGTGTCCACGTCGATGACCATCAATGCCACGGCGTCGATTCTGTTGTGCCTCTACATCGCCGTGGCCGAGCGCCAGGGCGTGAGCCCGCACGCGCTGGCAGGCACGGTCCAGAATGACATCCTGAAGGAGTACATCGCCCGCGGCACCTACGTGTTCCCGCCGGAGCCTTCGATGCGGCTGGTCACCGACACGTTCGCCTTCTGTCGAGAACGCGTCCCGCGATGGAACACGATCTCGATCTCGGGCTATCACCTCCGCGAGGCGGGGTGCACCGCAGCCCAGGAAATCGCCTTCACGCTGGCGAACGGCATCGCCTACGTGAACGCCGCGCGCGAGGCGGGACAGGCGGTCGACGAATTCGCTCCCCAGTTGTCGTTCTTCTTCAACGCGCACAACAACCTGCTCGAGGAGGTGGCGAAGTTCCGCGCCGCTCGGCGGCTGTGGGCGCGCATCATGCGCGAGCGTTTCCAGGCCTCCGATCCTCGTTCCCAGACGCTGCGCTTCCACGCCCAGACGGCGGGGAGCATGCTGACGGCGCAGCAGCCGCAGAACAACATCGTGCGCGTGGCCATTCAAGCCCTGGCCGCCGTTCTCGGTGGTTGTCAGTCACTGCACACCAACTCGATGGACGAGGCACTCGCGCTCCCGAGCCAGGACGCCGTGCGCATCGCGCTCCGCACGCAACAAATCCTGGCCCACGAATCGGGAGTGGCGGACGTCGTCGATCCCCTGGGCGGCGCCTACGCCGTGGAGCGCACGACCTGTGCGCTCGAGGAAGAGGCGGAGGCCTACATCGCCAAGATCGACGGCCTCGGCGGATCGGTGCACGCCATCGCGTTCATGCAGCGGGAGATCCAGGAGGCCGCGTATCGGTATCAGCAAGATGTGGAGTCGGGCGCGCGGGTCGTGGTCGGCGTCAACGATTTCGTCGTCGACGAGCCGCCGCCGGAGAACCTGTTCCAGCTCGACCCCCGACTGGTCGAAAGCCTGGCGGAGCGCCTCGACAATGTCCGCAAGGCGCGGGATGCCGACGTCGCCAGCCGCGCACGAGACGCCGTGGAGCGCGCCGCCCGCGGTCGCGACAACCTGCTGCCCCCCATTCTCGACGCGGTTGGGGCGCACGTTACGCTCGGCGAGATCTGCGACACTCTTCGAGGCGTCTTCGGTGTTCATCAGGCCTCGGTGGTCATCTAGACGACGATCTCGGGTGCTCGACGCGGCGCGGGCGACCCGCGCCGCTCTCGCTCTGTCAGCTGCCGTCGCGGTCTTTCCCGCATCGGCATCCGCCGGTGTCGCGGACCAGGTCGGCGCGACGTTCGGCCTCATGATCCAGGATGTCGTCGCGGCGTTCCCGGCGGTGGAAGGTCTGGTGGTGGCTGCCGAGGGGAATCGGATCTTTCTCGACCTGACCGAGAAGGACGGAGTCCAGCCCGGCCAGGAGTTCACCGTGTTCCGGAAGGGGGAAGTCTTCCGACACCCGATCAATGGCCGCCCCCTGGGCCGGTACGAGGACGTGCTGGGCCACGCCCAGATCCAGCGGGTGCTCGCCCAGTTCTCCGAGGCGACCTACGTCCCCGACGAGGGCAAGCCCGAGCCGCGTCCAGAGGACGGCGCCCGGATCACGAAGGGGCGCATCCGCGTCGCCGTCGCCCCTCCTACGGATCTCACCACCGCCAACGGCGACCTCCGCCGCGTGCCGTTCATGATCGCCCATGCCCTCACCGAGACGAAGCGGTTTCAGACGCCGGATCCCTCCGCCGTGCAGGAGTTGCTGTTGAGTCAGAAGACGCGGAGCGAAGAACTCCTGGTGCGTCGCGACAAGGCCGTTGCCGTCGCGAAGCCGCTTGAGGTAGCCGGGTGGCTCGTCCCCGTGCTGATCGAACGCCGGGGCGTGACGTATCTCGATATCACATGGATCTCGGCCGTGACGGGGTCTGCGCTCTTCTCGCGCCGGCTGGCGCTCATCCGGGTCGAGACGGCGTCGGAACAGCGATTTCCCTGGGAGCCCATCCCACAGGACTGAGCCGGGAATGACGGAGGAGAAGACGACGTTGCGGAGGTCGGAATCTGCTATGCTTGGCCGCGTCATGAGAGGCGCGACGCCCGTCCGCTTGCTCGTGAGCCTCTGCGCGGTGGGCCTGATCTCGGCCGGCTGCGTCAGCTTCAAGGAACTCATCGGCCTCGGTCCCCAGAACGATCCGAGCGTCGCGATCCGCCCCAGCGAGACCAAGTGGCTCCTCATCAAGAACCCCCGCTTCGGGGACGTGCCGAGCGAGCCGGAGTACATCTGGGTGGAGGAGGACAAGATTCCGACCACCATGAAGAGCCTGGTCTTCGGGAAGTCGCGGATGATCGCCCCTCCGGAGATCGTCGCGAAGTACGGGTCCCCGCCGGGCGGCGGACGCATCAGCCCGCGCCAGGGCGGGCCGTACAAGCTCGAGAGCTTTGCGCCTCTGGCGCCGCCCTCGGCCGGCCCGGTGGCGGCGGCGACTCCGTCGACGCGCACTGACGCGGGGCGCCCGCCTGCGCCAGCTCCGACGCGAGGCTATGTCGTCTACGTCGACACAACGCGCGTGGTCATCGACCTGGCCGCTCCCGACGGCGTCAAGCTCGGAAGCACGGTCAGCCTCCGACGGGACAAGATCACGATCGTCCATCCCATCACGGGCGAGATGCTGGGCGAGCTCGACGAGGAGGTCGCCTCCGGCAAGGTGGTCGAGGTCCAGGACAAGTTCTCCGTGGTGGAGATCCAGAGCCTGCCGTCGGGGACGCAGATCAAGATCAAGGACCGCGTCGTCGTCCGCTGAGGCGCCGTCCTCCACGCCGATCGTGAAAGCCCCAACGCCCCTCGAAACCCTGCTCAAGGATCGCGTCGCGCTCGCCGTGGGCCCGGAGCTGCGCGCCGTCGAGCAGGCGATTGCCGCGGAAATCGACTCGCCGGTGGCGCTCATCCACGAGATGGGGGAGTTCATCGCCGGCGCGGGCGGCAAGCGACTGCGCCCCATCTTGTTGTTGATGGCCGCGCGCCTTGCCGGATATCGGGGTCCCCGCGCAGTTCGGATGGGGTGTGTCGTCGAGTTGCTGCACACGGCGACCCTCATCCACGACGACGTGGTGGACCAGGCGCCTCTGCGACGCGGCCGGCCTTCCGCCAACGCCCGGTGGGGCGATGACGCGTCGGTGCTGGTCGGGGACCACCTGTACTCGAAGTCCTTCGCCCTGATGGTCGAGGACGGCGACGGCCGAGTGCTCGAGACCCTGGCGCGCGCCACGGTCTCGATGACGGAGGCGGAGGTCTTCCAGCTGGAACGCAAGCGCAACGGCAACACGAGCGAGGCCGACTACGTCCGGATCATCACGCAGAAGACCGCGTCGTTCATGTCGGCGTGTTGCCGGATTGGCGCCTTGCTCGGTGGAGCCAGCCCGGAGCGGATCGAAGGGCTCACGCGCTACGGGCTCGATATCGGCATCGCGTTTCAGATCAGCGACGACTCCCTGGACTTCGTCGCGGACCAGGCTCGACTGGGCAAGGCCGTCGGAGCGGACCTCCGAGAAGGCAAGCGAACGCTGCCGCTCATCGCCACCCTCGATCGCGCGGAGCCCGCCGAGCGCGAGCGCATCCAGGCGCTGCTGAAGAGCCACGCCCTGGATCCCGGCGAGGTCGAGGAGATCCGCCGTCTCGTCGTGAAGTACGACGGCGTCGAGTACGCGCTGGCCCGCGCCCACGCCTACGCGCGTACGGCGAAAGAGGCGCTCACTGCCTTCGAGTATTCCGACGACCGCGAGACCCTCGTCCTGATTGCCGACTTCGTCGTCGACCGCGACTGCTGATCGCCTCGCGGGGTGCCGCGGACAGCGCTGGCGGTGATTGTCACGCTGACGACCGACTTCGGATTGCGGGATCCCTTCGTCGGCATCGTGAAGGGCGTGATCCTCGGCATCTGCCCGAGAGTCCGGTTCGTCGACCTTACGCACGACGTTGCCCCGCACGATGTGCTCGAGGCCGCGCTGGCCCTGGAATCGTCCATCCGATTCTTTCCCCAGTCCACCGTGCACCTGGCCGTGGTGGACCCGGGTGTGGGCACTGCCCGACGAGCCCTGGCATTGCGCGCTCGGGGCCAGTATTTCGTGGGCCCCGACAACGGCATCTTCACGTCTGTACTACAGGCCGATGAATGGGCCGCAGTCTCTCTCGAAGCTGCGGCCTACCGGCTGCCTGTTGTCAGTCGCACATTTCATGGGCGTGACATCTTTGCCCCGGCGGCGGCTCATCTGGCGGCCGGCGTCGCCCTCGCCCGCCTCGGGCCGCCCGTGGCCGATCCGGTTCGGCTTCCGTGGCCAGGATGTCGCAAAATCGGCGGGCAACTCGTCGGTGAGGTGATCGGACACGACCGCTTCGGGAATCTGCTGACGTCGATCGGCGCCGAAGACGTACGAGGGCTCCGCTCGCTGAACCCGGTGTGGGTCGTTCTGGGCGATCGCACCATTGGGCCCATCGTCTCCTGCTATGCGGAGGGGGCCGAGGCGGCGGCGTCGGCGGTCATCGGATCGACCGGGCGACTCGAGATCTTCGTGCGGAATGGCAGCGCCCGAGCCTTGCTCCGTGCGGATCGTGGCGCATCGGTCCGGGTGGCGCCGCCGCCCGGGCTCGGCGATGCAGACGATCGGTAGGGCGCCGCCGACAGCCGGCTAGTCGCTGCTGGAAGGCTTGGGCGATGGCGTCTTGCTCGGAGCTTCGCTGGACGTCGACGACGAGGATGACGAGGAGGCGCCATCGCCCGTGCTAGACTTCGCTTCGGATGACGATTTCTCACCCGACTCGCTGCTGAGGGCTTTCTTTCTCGACTCTGATGGATAGTCGGTGACGTACCAGCCGCCGCCCTTCAGAATGAACGGAGCGGGGGAGAGGAGCCGCCGGATCGGTCCCCCGCAGCGCTCACACGTCGTCAGGGCAGGTTCCGAGATACGCTGCTTCACCTCGAAGGTCCGAGGACACTGGGGGCATTCGTATTCGTAGGTCGGCACGAACCCCACCAGTAACATGGCCCAAATGAGGCTGTCAAGGAAAGCGATCCCATCGCTGCTGCTCGGCATCGTCGTGGTGATCGGCGCGTCTGCCTGCTCCGCGGCCAAGGACCGCGAGGTCCAGCGGCTCCGAGCAAGAGCGACCTACGAGCAGGGCCTAGGCCACCTGAGCGAGAGGCGCGTCTCCCTGGGCCTCACCTCGATTCAAGAGGCCGTACGGCTCGATCCCGACACGGCGCTCTATCGCAACACCCTCGGGATCGTGTTTCTCCACTACCTCGGCAAACCCGTCGAAGCCCAGGCCGAATTTCAGAAGGCGCTCGAGCTCGATCCATCTTACGCAGAAGCCGAGACCAACCTCGGCATTGCACTCGCCCAGCAGGGCCGTTGGACGGACGCGATCGCGGCATACACCAAGGCCCTCACGATGCCGGTCTATCCGACCCCAGAGATCGCCTACGCCAATCTCGGGTGGGCGTATCTGAACCTGGACAGGCTCAAAGAGGCGGAGGAAGCCTACCGGACGGCGATCCAGCTTCAGCCGAAATTCGCCCAGGCCTACTACTTCCTCGGCGTCGTCCTGGAACGCCAAGGCCAGAGAAACGAAGCAAAAACGGCCTTTCGAGCCGCACGGGACCTCGATCCCGACTCACCGCTCGGCCGGAAGGCCGGCGACCTCCTCAAGAGCTTCGGCGAAGGGGGCTGACGAGCAGCGGACCTCCCCGGCCCCACGACGGCCCTTTTCCCTTGACGACGCGCTGCGTTCCGAGTTAGAACTGTCGCGCGCTTGGCGCCCGTCCGGCTCTTTGTCCGTGAGTGGGCGCTGGCAGAAGATTCGAGAGGGAGGTGGTGCCAGGGGGGAAACCGGAAGGTGGTCGCGTCTCTGTTGCACCGTCGTTGCGCGTACACATCACGTGAGCAGCCGAGTCAGCTTGTGATGGCACTAAACCACACAGATGAGGAGGCGGTATGAGAAGGCTTCTCGTTCTCGCTCTCGCCGCATTAGCCCTCCTCGGGGTGTTCGCGCCGAATGCGTTCGCGCAGGCGCCGACCCCGACGTTCAAGATCAGTGGGCTAATCGACCAGGTTGGCACTTACACGTCTAACATGAGTGCCTACGACCTATCCATCGCCAGGAACTCGGACAAGCAGTTTTACGGCCGTACCCGTGGCCGCTTCGACTTCATCGGCGAAGTGGGCAAGGCCAAGGGCGTGCTCGGTATCGAGATCGACGCCTACTACGGCCAGACGGGCTTCGGCGACAGCAACGGTCAGGGCTCCACGACCTGCGTGACCAACACCGGCAGCAGCGTGGTCTGCGGAACGCAGGGCAGCGGTGCCGAGTCGAGCTTCGATCTCAACACCGACATCCAGTCCAACCTGCAGATCAAGTGGCTCTACACCGAGTTCGAGGTCCCGCTCATTCCCGTGCCGACCGTGGCGCGTCTCGGTGGGCAGCCCTTCGGCGCCGCGTCCAACTACAAGCTGGCCACGTACGCCAACGGCGACTTCGGCGGCGTGAACATCGTCAGCACGATCACGCCGAATGTGAAGCTGCTCTTCACCTACGTTGGCGTGGAAGAGCTGCTGACGGGCAAGAAGGACATCGTGGCGACGCCGCTGGGCGTCGGCGCGCCGGGCTCGAATTTCCCGCAGAGCCGCGGCGACGACTTCGCGTTCATCCTCTCGGCCGAGGTCACGCCGCTCAAGGGCCTCGACATCAAGCCGATGTACTCGTACTTCTACGCCAACGGCGCCACGAGTGCGTCTGCCCGCGTAGGGCGAGGCGGATACACCATCAACATCTCCACGGCTCCCAACGGAACTGCCGGCGGGAGTCCATTTGCGCCCAAGAACGTAGCGGGCGCCGACGGTGTTGGGACAGGCATTCACGAGAACCGGCAGACGGTGGGTCTGGACGCCCGCTGGCGCATCGGCGGCTTCTCGCTCGACCCCACTGTCATGTACCAGTTTGGAAACCGCGACAGCTATAACACGGTCACCCCGGCGTACGGGACGCTGTGCAATTCCACCGGCACGGCCGCCCTCAACTGCACCAAGAACAGTGCCGACATCAGCGCCTGGCTGCTGGATATCCGGGCGGGCTATCAGCTCGGTCCTCTGCTTCTGCAGGCCGTCTTCAACTACAGCACGGGCAACGGCGCCAAGGATACCCTGAAGAACAACATCAACTTCTTCCAGCCGCTCGACACCGACACGAGCTACATGGCGGACTGGGGGAACGCGATCACGGCCCTCGGCGTCGACTACTACCAAATTCTGGGTCCGTTCGGGAACAATATGGGCGTGGCGATCGGCTGGGACAAGTACGGTCGCAAGCAGCTCGGTCTCAAGGCCAGCTACGCCCTGACCCCGTCGCTGACGTTTGGCGCCGGCTGGACGATACTCTGGACGGACAGGTCAGTGGACCAGGACGCTATCGCCATTGCTGGTGGTGGTCTCCTGCCGTCATTCGTCGATCGCAAAACCGGCCGTGGGGCCCGGCCGGAAGGCGATTCGTCGCTGATCGGCAACGAGTTGAACGCTGCTATGACCTGGCGGTTCGCCCCCGGCCTGGCATTGGACCTCCAGTCGGGCTACCTGTTCGCCGGTGGAGCGCTAGCTCATCGCAGCGTTCAGCTGCCGTACTGCGAAGCCGGCCAGACGTCGGGTTGCGCACCTCCGAACCACAAGGACATCCAGGTCAACGACGTCTTCATCACCACGGCTCGCGTCCGCTTCACGTTCTAGACCTGCAGCAAGCGAGCTTCAGAACGGCGGGCCCGGGGGGATCCTTCCCGGGCCCGTCGTGCTTTCTCGTGTCACCGTCGTGCCTTGCCGGACGAAACCCACCAGCGTATAGTGGCGCCATGCACCGCACCCGTTGAGCGATCGTGCCGCCCGGCATCCCGCGATGGGCGCCGACGATGGGTGCCGAGGCTGAAGACCAGCTTCGATTCGACAACCTGGACGGGGAGAAAGTCGCGGACTTCATCGATCCGACCGTTCACCATCCGTTGCAGCCCGCGACATTCGACGCAGGGGCGGACGGCAGCCGGGAGCGATCGGCCGATCGCTCAAACTTCGAGGGGCGTTTTTCGATGCTGAAGACGTTGTGGCCGAGGCGTGGAATTATCGTCCTACTCGGTTGGCTCGTCGTGGCGGGCAGTCAGGCCGTCGCGCAGTCGCCTGATCAACCGCCGGCTGTCCAGGCCCCGGGCCCAGTGCCCGCGGCTGCGCCACTGACGGCCCTCGTCGACGACCTTGTCGACCGCTTTCCGAAGGTCGCCGGCGAGATCATCGAAGTCAAGGGCGAGAGCCTGACCCTCGACGTTGGCCAGAAGGACGGTGTACAGCCCGGGCTCGAGCTCGAGGCGTATCGACAAGGCCGGGAGATCAAGCACCCCAAGACGGGGGAAGTGCTCGGGCGCGCAGAGGATTCCCTCGGCAAAATCCGAGTTGTTGACGCCCAGGAATCCTTCTCGGTGGCCAAGGCTGCCGCCGATCACGGCATCAAGCCCGGCGACCGGTTTCGAACGTCGGCTGCGAAGGTCAATCTCGTCCTCCTTCCGCTGCTCGGCGGGGTCCGCGAGAGCCTGGTCGAGGTCACCACCCAGGACCTGGTCGAACGGCTCGGGGCCACGGGACGGTTCCGCGTCAGCATGGGGGATCCGATCAACGTCTATCTGGCTCAGGAAGGGATCAAGGCTGAGGAGTTTCTGCAGGGAAAGGGAGTTCAGCAGGCGATCCAGCGCTTCAAGGTGGAACACCTCCTGGCCGTCTACTTCAAGCGGGTGCAGAACAAGCCGTACATGGAGATCCGTTTTTTCTCCCCGCCGCGTACGGATCCTGCCATCACGACGGCTTTCTTCGTGCCATCGACCATCAAGCCACCGACGCCGGCCGCAGCGCGTTTCTCTGGCGGGGGCGGACTACCCAATCCGCCTCAAGCGAAACAGCGGTCTCTCCTCGCTCGGCTGCTAGGTGGGGACCTCGAAGCAGGCAGCTACTCGAGCGGTGAGGGCACGATTCCTCTGCGGCAAGTTGCCCGCTTCAACTTCCCGGTTCTCGCGATGGACGTTGCGGTGGCGCCGGCGGACAAGATCCCGCGGATGGCGGTGAGCGACGGTGACCAGATCTACATGTACCGGATCGTGGATCAGCAGCGGATCGAGCCCGAGTGGCAGAAATCCGTCCGCACGCTTGGCCGGACGATCTCCATCCAGCTGGCTGATGTGGATGGGGACGGCGTCCTCGACGTGATCGGCAATCGCTACGATCCCAAGGTCGGTCTCAATTCGTTCATCCTCACTGGCAAGGCTGGCAAGCCGAAATTCTTGATCGATGACGTCGGCGATTTCCTGTTCGCCATGGATCTGAAGGGCAGTGGGGTGAAGCAGACGCTGTGGAGCCAGCGCTTCAGCACGTCGACGTTCTTCACGCCCGGTCAAGCCGAGCAGGTGATCCTTCGCAAGGGCAAGCTGATCACGGAGAAATCCGTGCGCGTGCCTCCCCAGTTCCGCCCGATGGGAGCGGCCTTCGGCAACATCACCTCGAAGGACGTCCGTTCGCTGGCCTTCATCGACGAGTACAATCGCCTGCAGATTTCGACAGAGGGTGAGGAGCTGTGGCGGTCGGCCACCTCGGTCGGTGGCGGGTACATGGAGATAGAACAGGAGTACACCCAGAGTTCTCGGACCACGCGGAGCAAGTTCTACAAGATCGAGCCGACCCCCCTCGCCGTCGACCTCGATGGAGATGGTATTGACGAACTCGTGGTGCCCCAGAACCTGGTGAAGGAGGGGCTGGTCGCGGTCGTCTTCAAGGGGCCCGCGGGATTTCGACTGCAATCGGTGAACACCGGATTCGAGGGAGGCATCACCGCGCTCGGCGCCTTCAAGTCCGAGGATAGCGCGCAGCCGACGCTCATCGCCTCGGTGGTTCGCTTCAGCAACTTCCTCAAGACCTCCGGCGAGACGCAGATCATCATGACCGTCCCGCAGGAGTAGTCTCCCGTGACCGGCCAAGCTTCTGCCCGCACGCCGCGCCTGGACCCGGCTCCTCCACGCGGAATGCGGGACATCCTGCCGGAAGAAGTGGCACTGCGTGACTGGGCGATGGCGCAGATCCTCGCCGTCTACCGCCGGCACGGCTTCGTTCGGATCGAAACACCCGCCGTCGAGAGCCTGCGGCTTCTCCTGCGGAGCGAAGGCGGCGAAAACGAGAAGCTCATCTTCAAGATCCTGAAACGGGGCGAGAAGCTGGCCAGTGCGCAGAGCGCGGAGGACCTCGCCGATCTCGGGCTGCGGTATGACCTCACGGTGCCGCTCGCCAGATACTATGCCCACAATCAAGCGCGGCTGCCGCAGCCGCTCAAGGCGATCCAGATCGGCCCGGTCTGGCGAGCCGAGCGGCCACAGCATGGCCGCTACCGCCAGTTCACCCAGTGTGACATCGATATTCTGGGTGTCGATTCCGATGTTGCCGAGATCGAGCTGATTCTGGCCACTACGGAAGCGCTGACTGCTCTAGGCCTCGCGGACCTCACGGTGCGCTTCAGCGATCGGCGCGTCCTCGCCGCCGTGGTGAACCACTGTGGTTTCGAAGACGACCGGCTGGGGTCGGTGGTGATCGCGGTCGACAAGCTCGACAAGGTCGGACCGCAGGGCGTCGCCGAGGAGCTCGGGCAATCCGGCCATCCCCCTCACGCAATCGACGCGCTCCTCCGCTTGCTGCAGGAGGGCGGCCCCGCCTGGAAGCCCGATGAGCTGGCGCGGATCCTGGGCCCGCGAGCCGACGAAGCGGTGTGGAAAGCGCTCAACCGAATCCTGGCCACGATCGAGGAGCAAGTAGCCGGCCGTTTGCTTGTCCTGTTCGATCCGACCCTGGCCCGAGGCATGGGGTACTACACAGGTCCGATCTTCGAGATCCGCCACGGGAGCAGCGCCTCGTCTATCGCTGGGGGTGGGCGCTACGACCGGATGATCGGCAAATTCATCGGCCGCGAGGTGCCCGCCACGGGATTCTCCATCGGATTCGAGCGGGTAATCGGGATCCTCATGGAGCGTGAGGTCGGGCGATCGAATACCGACTTGTTCGTTGCGCTGGTCTTCGACGAAACGACGACGATGCTGGGCCGGGTGTTATCGATCGCCCGGGCGCTGCGGGATGAGGGGAACACGGTCCTCCTGGAGGCCCGCGGGAAGCGGCTGGGGCCGCAACTCCATAGCCTGGAGGCTCGAGGGTTCGGGAAAATCGGGCTCGTCGGGGACGACGGGGCGATCGAGTGGCGCGGCCCGCGCTCGACCGATGCGGGGGAGGCAAGGCCGTGACCGAGGGACTGGGTGGGTGGCGCCGCACGCACACGTGCGGCGAGTTGCGCGCCGAACACGCTGGTCAGACAGCGACGCTCATGGGCTGGGCGTACCGGCGTCGCGATCATGGCGGCCTCATCTTCGTGGATCTCCGCGACCGTGATGGCGTGACCCAGTGCGTCTTCAACCCGTCGACTGCCGGCGACGCTCATGTGCGGGCCGAAGGGGTTCGGGCGGAATTCGTCCTGGCGGTCATAGGCGTCGTCACCGCGAGACCAGCCGGGACGGAGAATCCGAGGCTGGCCACCGGGGCGGTCGAGGTGCAGGTCGCCGAGCTGAAGATTCTCAACGACTGTCGTCCGCTCCCCTTCCAGCTCGACGATGAGGGCGAGATCGACGAGACGCTCCGCCTCAAGTATCGCTACCTCGACATGCGTCGCCCCCCCGTGCTCCACGCATTCCGGGTACGCGACCTCGCATGCCGGGCGGTCCGGGACTACCTCCATACCGAGGGCTTCCTGGAGGTCGAGACACCATTCCTCACGCGCTCGACCCCCGAAGGCGCCCGAGACTTCCTCGTCCCGAGCCGGCTCCAGCCGGGCAGCTTCTATGCGCTGCCGCAGTCTCCGCAGCTCTTCAAGCAGCTCCTGATGGTGGCGGGATTCGAGCGCTATTTCCAGATCGTGCGCTGCTTCCGCGACGAGGATCTGCGGCGGGATCGCCAGCCCGAATTCACGCAGATCGACATCGAGACCTCGTTCCTCGATCGCGACGATTTCCTGCCGATCGTCGAAGGCCTGGTCGCCGAAATCTGGCGGCGCGTGAAAGGTGTCACGCTCGCGCGGCCGTTTCCACGTCTTTCGTACGATGACGCCATGGCCCGCTACGGCTCCGACAAACCGGACCTGCGTTTCGGCATGGAGTTGTCGGACGTGTCTGCGCTGTTCACCAGGAGCGAGTTCCAGGCGTTCTCACAGACTGTAGCAGGCGGTGGGTCGGTGTGGGCGATCCGGGTGCCCGGCGCGGGTGGAATGAGTCGCCGCGAACTCGATGACCTCACCGCCGAGGCCAAGCAGGCGGGAGCGAAGGGGCTGGTGTGGGTCAAGGTCAATCCCGACGGCCTGCAGTCGCCGGTGGCCAGATTTCTCCAGAATATCCAAGCGGACCTGCTGTCGCGCCTCGGCGCGGAGCCGGGAGACCTGCTGTTGTTGATCGGCGATCGGCCCGAGGTGGCGATGACCGTGCTCGGCCGCTTTCGCGTTGATCTCGCGCGCCGCTGTGGATTGATTCCCCGGGATCGGGACGTCTTTGCGTGGGTCATCGACTTTCCTTTGGTGGAATGGAACTCGGATGAGAATCGCTGGGACGCCGTCCACCACCCGTTCACGGCTCCGCGGGACGAGGACGTGGCGTTGCTCGAGTCCGACCCGGGGAGCGTGCGCGCCAAGGCCTACGACCTGGTGCTGAACGGGCAGGAGGCAGCCGGAGGCTCGATCCGCATCCATCAGCCGGCGGTCCAGGAGCGGGTGTTCTCGCTCATCGGCATCGGCAAGGAGGAAGCCCGGGCGCGGTTCGGCTTCTTGCTCGAGGCGCTGGAATTTGGCGCCCCGCCGATGGGCGGGATTGCGTTCGGCCTCGACCGGCTCGCAGCCAACCTCGTCGGTCAGGAATCGATCCGAGAGGTCATCGCCTTCCCCAAGACCCAGAAGGGCACGTGCCCGCTGACCGATGCGCCGGCACCCGTCGATGGGCGCCAGCTGCGCGAACTGGGCATCCGCGTCGTGGAAGCGTCAGCGGCCTCGTGATATCCTCGATGGAGGACATGCCGGAGGCGCTGAGCTTCGTTGACTGAGGCGACCCACGCGACGCGCCGTATTGTTTTGCCTCCCGACCTGAACCACCTCGCGCTCCTCGGCCGACACGACGAGCATCTGCGGGCTCTCGAATCGCAATACGAGGTGCGCATCACCGCCCGCGGCCACGATGTCACCCTTCGGGGCGACGAGCGCCAGGTCGGCGAAGCCGAGCGCGTCCTGCTCGATTTGGTTCAGATGCTCCGGGAGCGTCCGGCCCTGGGCGCCTCGGACATTCGCTCGGCGCTGCGCCTCGCCGGCCACGAACGCTCGATGGACGTCAAGGCCCTCCTCGGAGATGCGGTCAGCGTCCCGTCGCGGCGCAAGCTCATCACGCCGAAGACGGCCAATCAGAAGCGTTATCTCGACGCGATTCGAACGCACGATCTGGTGATCGCGATCGGGCCTGCGGGCACGGGAAAATCGTATCTCGCCGTGGCCATGGCCGTGTCGGCCCTCGTCAAGCGCGAGGTGGCCCGGATCATACTGACCCGCCCTGCCGTGGAGGCCGGCGAGCGCCTGGGCTTCCTTCCCGGCGATCTCGTCGAGAAGGTTCACCCGTACCTCCGACCGCTCTACGATGCGCTCTACGACATGCTCGAGCCCGACAAGGTGGCTTCGCTCACCGAACGGGGCGCCATCGAGATCGCTCCGCTGGCGTACATGCGCGGGCGGACGCTGAACGATGCGTTCATCATTTTGGACGAGGCGCAGAACACCACATCGGAGCAGATGAAGATGTTCCTCACGCGCCTGGGCTTCAACGCCAAGATGGTCATCACCGGCGACATCACTCAGGTCGATCTGCCCCAGAACCGGGCCTCCGGCCTGATCGAGGTCCAGAGCGTCCTGCAGGGCATCGATGGCATCCGCTTCATCTACTTCGACGATCGCGATGTCGTGCGGCACGATCTCGTGTCGTCGATCATCCGCGCATACGATCGCATGTCCTCGAGCCACGCCCGGCACCGGCCGACCTCGTCGGATCACGGGTCGGCCGACCCGCCGACCGCGTGAGTGTCAGCGCCCGGAACTGTCAACGGCGCGTCCGAGTCTCGATTCCTCGTCTGCGCAGATTGGCGCGGCGGGCCCTCGCCGCCGTCGGGAGAGCTGACTCCGAGGTGCACGTGAGCGTAGTGGGCGATCGCGACATCCGTCGCCTCCACGCGCGCTATCTGGGCCGTCGTCGTGCCACCGATGTCATGGCCTTCAACCTCGAGGGCGGCCCGGTGACCGGCCTCCTTTTGGGTGAAGTGGTGATCTCCGCCGACACGGCGTTGCGCCAGTCCCGCCGCGTGCGAGTTCCGGTAGCGCTCGAGATCGACCTGTTGCTGGTGCACGGGATTTTGCATCTGGTCGGCTGGGACGATCACACACCGGCCGAGGCCCGGCGGATGCACGAGCGGGAACGCGAGATCCTGTCGGCCCCCCGGCACCGGCCGATCCCCGCGCGATTGTGGACGGGCCTGTTGCCTGCCTCATGAAGCTGGGGACAGGCCGCCGGGCGCATCGCGCGGGGTTCGTGGCGCTCGTGGGCCGGCCGAACGCGGGCAAGTCCACGCTCCTGAACCGTCTGGTGGGAGAGAAGATGGCGATCGTTTCCCGCCGTCCCCAGAGCACACGGACCAGGATCAGCGGGATCAGGAGCCTGCCGGCCGCCCAGGTCGTGTTCGTCGACACGCCGGGACTCCATCCGCCCACGGGGCAACTCGGCCTCTTGATGCAAAAGACGGTCGAGCGGGCTCTCGAGGACGTCGACCTGGTGTGCTGGATCGCCGACGCCACCGCGAGATTCGGCGACGCGGACGGCCTCGATCGGCTTCGCGGTGTCGGCGTACCCGTGTTCTGTTGTCTCAACAAGATCGATCTCGTCACGCCAAGAGCGCGGCTCCTGCCCCTGATCGCCGCCTGGCGCGCGCGATTCGCGTTTGCCGAGATCGTTCCAATCTCTGCGGAACACGGCACGAACTGCGATCGCCTTCTGGAACTGGCCGTGGCGGCGATGCCGGAGCGTCCGGCGTACTTTCCCTCAGACTACATGACCGATCAGCCCGAGACGTTCTACGTCGCGGAGGTGATCCGGGAGAAGATCTTTCAGCTCACCGACCAGGAAGTGCCCTACGCGTGCGCCGTCCGAGTCGAGGAGATGATCGAACGGGAACGGCCGGCCTGCCTCTACATCCGCGGCAGCATCTTTGTCGAGCACGATTCCCAGCGCGGCATCCTGATCGGAAAGGGCGGGGTCATGCTCAAGCGGATCGGCGTCGCCGCACGCGGTGATCTGGAGCGCTTCTTCGGTATCAAGGTATATCTCGATCTCACCGTCCACGTCCGCCGCAAGTGGCGAAGCGACGACAAGGCGCTGAAGGAGTTCGGCTTCCTCCTGACCTCGTGACGCGCGTGGCCACAGCTGATCCGCGCATCGGCCTGCCCGAAGCATGGGCCGTGGGTCCGGGATTCCTCGATGACGATACAGAGAACGCTGGCGGTGGTCATCGGACGGCGCGCCCTCGGCGAGAGTGACCGGCTGGTCGACTTCTACACGAGGGAGTTCGGCAAGATCCGCGGCGTGGCCAAGTCGGCCCGCCGCCCGCGCTCGCGCTTCGGCAGCGCGCTCGAGCTGCTCACGCTCGGCGATCTGGTGTTCTTCGAGACGCCGCGCAGCGAGCTGGTGAGCATCGACCACTTCGATATTGTCGAGGCCTTCGTCGGCGTGCGCGAGGACCTGGAGCGGCTGGGACGTGGCGCCTGGGCGGCGGAGTGCGTGGCCCGGCTCTCTGCCGAGCGCGATCCTCACCCCGCACTCTTCCGACTGCTGGTGCGGGACCTCCGCGCCCTTCAACGCACGCATCGTCCCGATTGGGTGTCGACGTGTTTCGCCCTTCGTGCCATCGATCTCCTCGGGCACCGCCCGCAGATCGACCGCTGTGCGTCGTGCGGCTCCGCCGAGACCGTCGGAGCCGCATGGCTCGACATCTCGGCGGGAGGCTTGATCTGCCATCGCTGTGCGGCGGGTCCGGAGGCGGTCGTCCTCTCCGGAGCCTCGCTCGGCGCGCTGAGACGCCTGCGCGAGCTCCGATGGGACGATGCGCTTCGGCTGCGTCTGGCGGGTGATCTGGAGCGAAACCTCGAATCTGTCGCGGAGCATGTGATGGCGGGGCTGGCCGGCCAGCAACCTCGTTCGACACGTTTTCTCGGCCAGCTCCGTCGCTCGCTTCGCCGCGTAGCCGAGCGTCCCGCGTCCTGGCCGGGCGTGTGAGCGCGCGCCGGGAGGTCGACGACACGGTCGCCCCGGTGCGGCTCCCGAAGCGGCGTGATATTCTCTAACTCTATGTCATACAAGCATTCTTTTCGATCGCGACGTCGGAAGGGAGCCCGGGCGCGCGTCCGGGCACGCTAGTCATGCCGGTCAGCATGGATACGCTCGTGTCGCTCTCCAAGCGGCGCGGGTTCGTCTTTCAGTCGAGTGAGATCTACGGCGGAACGGGATCCTGCTGGGACTACGGGCCCCTCGGCATCGAGCTGAAGAACAAGATCAAACAGGTATGGTGGCGCGAGTTCATCCAGCGCCGCGCCGACATGGTGGGGCTGGACGCTTCGATCATCATGCATCCCAACGTGTGGAAGGCGAGCGGGCACGTCGACCACTTCACCGATCCGATGGTGGACTGTCGGGAGTGCCGCCACCGATTCCGGGCCGATGCCCTCGAGGGCCTCCCGTGGCTGCACTACTGCCCGGCCACGAAGGGCAACAAGTTCACGATCCCGGCGGGAGAGCCGTGCGGACACTGCGGCGCACGCCGAACGCAGTGTCCAGATTGCGGCAAGGGCGAGCTGACGGCGCCCCGTCAGTTCAACCTCATGTTCAAGACATTCATGGGACCGGTCGAGGAAGACGCGGCGCTCACCTATCTGCGCCCGGAGACCGCGCAGGGCATCTTCGTCAACTTCGACAACGTGCTGCAGTCGATGCGGCGCAAGCTGCCGTTCGGCATCGGCCAGATCGGCAAGTCCTTCCGCAACGAGATCACGCCCGGGAACTTCATCTTCCGCACCCGCGAGTTCGAGCAGATGGAGATCGAGTACTTCGTCAACCCCGCCGACAGAGTTGACGGGAGCCCGGCTGACGAGTACTGGCACGAGCGGTGGATCGAGGATTGCCTCGCCTTCTTCGAGCGGTACGGGCTCACGCGGGAGAATCTGCGCCTGCGCGAGCACGACAAGGAGGAGCTTGCGCATTACGCCAAACGCACCGTAGACGTGGAATACCGGTTTCCCATTGGCTGGAGTGAGTTGATGGGAATCGCCAACCGGACGGATTTCGATCTGAGGCAGCACGCGAAGTGGAGTGGCAAGTCCCTCACGTATTTCGACGAGGAGCGGAAGGAGCACGTGGTTCCCTACGTCATCGAGCCTGCGGCGGGAGTCGACCGGATGCTGCTCGCATTTCTGGTGGAGGCCTATCGCGAGGAGGAGGTCCGGGGAGAAAAGCGCGTGGTCCTGCGCTTTCATCCCGCGCTGGCTCCCGTGTCGGTCGCGGTGCTGCCGTTGCTCAAGAAGCGCGAGGACATCGTGCGGATGGCCCAGGCCGTGCGGAACGATCTTGCACGGCACTGGACCGCTTACTACGACGACACGGCGGCCATCGGTCGGCTCTATCGACGTCAGGACGAAATCGGCACGGCCTACTGCGTGACGGTGGATGTGCAGACGGTCGGAGATTCCGAGAAGGGCGAGCGGGGCGATGACAAGGTCACGATCCGCGACCGGGATTCGATGGAACAGATCCGCGTTCCTCGTGCGGAGATCGCTTCCGTGCTCCGCGAATTGCTGGGCGGCGAGAACTGGGCCCGGGTAGCCGGTCGCTTCCCGCCCGAGTGACTCTGGCCTCGGAGTAGGATCTCTCGGCCCGACCGCCGCAGGGAAAGGCTATGGGCTTTGGGGAGATGTCCTTGCCGGGGTGGGCGGGTTTGGCGAAGGCATGCTGGGCGATGGGGCGACGATACTCGATGGGCCTGGAATGTTGATCGCCGGTGCGGCCAGCGACGGATATGGCGGTGCGGCGGGTTGAGAGACGGCGGGGGCGGCCGGCGGGTTCGCTACCACCTGCTCGCCTCCTTCCTGACGAACCGGCAGAGTGGCGCCCGGTAGCGGGTGGGTCGGTCCGCAGTTGGCTCTAGGTTCTGTTCCGGCCACGAAGGCCATCGTCACCGGGCGGACGCATCCGCCGGCCGCACTGAGGTCGACCGGGACGAGTACAACACGCTCGGGTACGGGAAAGTCCTCCACCGGTGCCCCGGCGAGCACCGCCAACATGAAGGCCGTCCAGATCGGGACGGCTACGCGAGAGCCCGTCTCATCGCGCCCCAGGCTTCTGGGACGGTCGTATCCGACCCAGACGCCCGTGGCGAGCTTCGGCGTGTAGCCCACGAACCAGGCGTTGGAATAGTCGTTGGTCGTGCCGGTCTTCGCTGCGGCAGGGCGGCCGAGCGCCTTGGCCGCCGTGCCGGTGCCCCGCTCGATCGTCCCTCTCAGCATGTGGGTCGCGACATAAGCGACCTCTGGCGACAGGACCTGCTTGCCCTGCGGCGCGTTTTCCTCCAGCAGCTTGTGATGCGAGTCCAGGACGTAGCGGATGGCCGTCGGCTGTATCCACGTGCCCTGATTCGCGAGCGCCCCGTATGCCGATGTCAGCTCGAGCAGCGTCAAGTCGGACGTGCCGAGCGCGATCGAGAGGTTCTCGCCGAGAGGACTCTCCACGCCCAGACGCCGAGCCACGTCGACCGTCCGGCGGACGCCCACTTGTTCTTGAACCTTGACGGCCGCGACGTTGATCGAGTCCTCGAGTGCCTGTTGAAAGGTAATCGGGCCCCGGAACTTGCGATCGTAGTTGTCCGGCCGCCAGGGCTTTCCATTCTTCCCGATGGGATATTCGACCGGGGAATCGTCGACGATACTGGCAGGTGTGAGTCCTGACTCTAGCGCGGCAATGAAGACGAACGGCTTGAACGCTGAGCCCGGCTGTCGGTGCGCCTGAACAGCCCGGTTGAACTCACTCTTGAAGAAGTCGTAGCCGCCGACCATCGCCTTGATGTAGCCGGTCTGGGGCTCGATGGAGAGCAATGCCCCTTCGGGGCGATCCACGCCAGCGGCAGGAACGGGTGTCGCGTCGAGGGGAGGATTCGACGCTGCATTGCCCTTCTTGATCGCCGCCGCCACGCGGCGTGCCTCCAGAGCGCGCAAGCCCTCGCGCAAGGCGGTCTCTGCCTTGAGCTGCATGGTGGGCGACAGCGTCGTGTAGACTTGGAGGCCGCCTTTGAACACGATGTCCGCGCCGTACTCTTGCTCCAGGAGTTGCTGAACGTATTCGAGGTAGTACTGGCCCGTGGTCCGTCGTCGCTCCTCCGGCACGAGCCCCACCTCGGCTACCCCTGCACGCTTCGCCTGTTCGGGCTTGAGTATTCCCGTTTCGACCATTCGGGCGAGCACGGTGTGGCGGCGGCGCTTGGCCGCATCGAGGTGCTCGAACGGCGAGTACGTCGTGGGGGCCTTCGGGAGCCCCGCCAGCAAGGCAGACTCCGACAGCGAGAGCTGTCCCACTCCCTTTCCGAAGAAGGTGCGCGCGGCCGCCTCGACCCCGAATGCGCCGTGACCGAAGTAGATCTGGTTGAGGTACAGCTCGAGGATGCGGTCTTTGGAGTATCGCCGCTCGAGCTCGAGCGCCAGCACCGCCTCCTTCAGCTTGCGCTCGAGGCTCTTGTCGGGAGTGAGGAACAGCACCTTGGCGAGCTGCTGTGTGATGGTGCTTCCGCCTTCTACGATTCGACCGTGGCGAAAGTTCTGGTAGATCGCTCGGCCGATGCCGGTGGGGTCGACGCCAAAGTGTGAGTAGAAGCGCGCGTCCTCGGTGGCGATGATGGCGTCCCGCAGCGGTTTCGGGATCTGTGCCAGCGGAACGAACAGACGGCGTTCGACGTGGAACTCCGTGATGAGCTCGTCATTCTCGTCGTAGACCTTCGTGCCTTCGCTCGCTTCGAACTTCTCGAGCGCGGTCAAGGAGGGAAGCGAACGCGGAAGAATCGTGAACGCCCAGATAGTGGCGATCCCAGCGGTGGTAACGGCGACGATCGCTGCTCCCAGGCACGCCCTCAGGAGTCGGCGACCCCATCGACGAGCGGGCCTGGCCGTTCCGTTCGCCCTCCGCCGCGGCGCCATACGTTGCTATTATACAGGCGTGAGTCTGGCCGATTCCGCGACCGACGTGCTGAGCGAGTTCGCGTGGCGTGGCCTGGTCGCGGATTGCACCCGCCCGGGTGATTTGAGCACACATCTCGCAACTGCGCCGCGGGTTTCTTACGTTGGCTTCGACCCCACGGCGGATAGCCTGCACGTCGGCAGCTTGCTCCCACTGCTCGCCCTGCGCCGAATCCAAGTCGCGGGCCATCGGCCGATCGTCCTGATCGGTGGCGGGACAGGCCTGATCGGCGACCCGAGCGGCAAAATGGGAGAGCGACAGCTCAATCCCGAGGAACAGGTCGCCGCCTGGGCCGACCGCCTGCGGGCTCAGGTGCAGCGCTTCCTCGATTTCGATCGGGCGATTCTGGCCGACAACTACGAGTGGCTCGGCAGGCTGCAGGTCATCTCCTTCCTGCGCGACGTCGGAAAGCATTTTCCTCTGGGCGCGATGATCGCCAAAGAGTCTGTGCGTTCGCGCATGGGCCGCTCGGAGGAGGGGATCTCGTACACCGAGTTCAGCTATCAGGTCCTGCAGGCCTACGATTTCATGGCCCTGCACGAGCGATACGATTGCACGCTGCAGCTCGGGGGCAGCGATCAATGGGGGAACATCACGGCGGGGATCGACTTGATCCGGAGGGTCAAGAGCGCCACCGTCTACGGTATGACGCTGCCGCTCGTCAGCAAGGCGGACGGGACGAAGTTTGGGAAAACCGAGGCTGGAACGATCTGGCTCGACGCGACCAAGACATCGCCGTACGAGATGTATCAGTTCTGGCTGAACACCGCGGACAGCGATGTGGTGACGTACCTCAAGTACTTCACCTTCCTGGACCAGGCCGCGATCGGCGAGTTGGAGACGGCGCTGCGCACCGCGCCTGAGAAGCGGGAAGCCCAGCGCGTGCTCGCGCACGAGGTCACCGGTCTGGTGCACGGATCAGCCTCGGCGCAGGAAGCGGAAGCTATTGGCCGCGCACTCTTCAGCGGCGACCTCGAGAGACTGTCGGAATCCCAAGTCGCTCAAGCATGTCAGGGGATGCCATCGACGCTCGTGGATCGGGAGGAAGTGGGCAGACTCTCGGTAGTCGACCTGCTCGTCCGGACGGGGCTCACAACGTCCAAGCGCGAGGCGCGCGATCTGCTGTCGGCCGGCGCGATCTCGATTAATGGTCGTCGCGTCGAGGGGGCCGAAGCCATTGTGGATTCAAGCCGTGTGCGCTTCGGGAAATTCGTGATCCTGCGCAAGGGCAAAAAAGTCTATCATCTCGCTACCTTGGCGTGATCATGGAGCGAGCGCTTTCGATGGGCCCGTGTCGGACCCGGCTGACCTTTGGAATGGCTGACGAGGCGGACACAATAAATTCTTGACACGTAGAAGGCCGGTCCGTATCATCACTCCTTGCCTCGCCCGTAGAGATGACTGGGGTGGGGTGTTGAGACAGAAGGCAGCCGGTCGGAAGTAATCTCCAGCTCGCCTCCGCTTCAACTCAAGAGGGGTTCGCAACCCCGCCGTTCTTTGAAAATCGCATATGTTACTGGCTCACCGACGAAGTGTGAGCACCATCCGTAACTACTGAGTACCTTGCGCTCGACCGAGGCAACACTCAGCACGGTTGAGCTTTAGGGACCAGGCTTCAGATTTGTCGATCCATTCATGGCGAGTTTGATCCTGGCTCAGAGCGAACGCTGGCGGCGTACTTAACACATGCAAGTCGAACGGGGATCATCGAGCTAGCAATAGCCCGGTGGTTCTAGTGGCGCACGGGTGAGTAACACGTGGGTAACCTGCCCTCGAGTCTGGGATACCCCCTCGAAAGGGGGGCTAATACCGGATACGTTCCTTGGGTCGAGAGATCTGGGGAGGAAAGGTGGCGCAAGCTGCCGCTCTTGGAGGGGCTCGCGGCCTATCAGCTAGTTGGCGGGGTAACGGCCCACCAAGGCTATGACGGGTAGC
>Ga0126379_10000134_pt1 | contig 35614 bp, 26 predicted proteins | sample PanSoiMetPlot_24_FD_92640 | JGI IMG/M metagenome (GOLD analysis project Ga0126379, IMG submission 92640) | Tropical forest soil microbial communities from Panama - MetaG Plot_24 | ecosystem: Environmental > Terrestrial > Soil > Tropical forest > Bulk soil | place: Panama | collected 2016-02-17
ATTAGGTATACGCAGGAAAAGCAAAACTGTAAGACGTTCCGCAGCAGGTCAATTCCGCGAGTTGTCGGCCAGCCGGAAGTAAATGTGTAACTCCCGTGAAACGCGCTTGCAGGAAGTTGGCGGGAGGATTGTCGACAACGCTTCCCTAATCCGGTAAGGTGAGGTTTGCCCGTCACACGTCCACGATGCGGTTGCAGCCGACTAGACATCGGGCTTCCAGCCATAAACGCCAGGCCTACGCAAAGTTCCCTAATCTTATTCAGCTGAACAAGCAAGATTCTGTTTCCGCGCCGTTTTCGCCCAAAATCGCGCTGGCGTGGCCCCGAGTTGCCTGCGAAACATCGAGATGAACGCGCTGGTGCTGCCGTATCCCGATTCCAAGGCGGCGGTCGTCACCTTTGCTCCTGAGCCAAGCAACTGCATGGCATGAATGAGACGGAGCTGTTGACGCCACTTGGCGAAAGTCATCTTAGTGTCGTTGAGGAACTGCCGCTGAATGGTTCGCCTGCTTGCACCGCAGTCTTTGCAAATCTCCTTCAATGTTCTCTGGTCGGCGGGATTCGCAAACAAGGTTCTGGCTACTCTCACCGCCCGCGCATCCGAAGGCTGCGGCAACTGCAGGGGAACGCATTCCACCGACTTTAACTGGTCGAGAAGAATGTCGACAATCCGCCTCTCGATCGCCACTCGCTTATGCAACCTCGGAAATTGGCAGGCATGGAGGATCAGCTCCTTCAAAAAACCCGACACATTCATCACGAAACACCTCGCCGGAAAAGCACGGCGAAGGTTGGGCAACAGATACAGGGTTCTCATCGAAACCGCCCCCGACATGGTCACCGAGTGTGGTGTTTCTGCCGGGATCCACACGGCGCGCATCGGTGGCACTACCCAGACGCCTTTCCGGGTTCGCAGCGTCATCACGCCCCTGGAAGCGAACAACAGTTGGTCCTCGGGATGAGAGTGCTCGTGAATCACATGACCATGTGGCAGTTCCACCGATACACTCGCAATCTCTGCCAGTAGACGACCATTCGCAGCGCGCAGGATGCTCTGGCACCTATGCGACATTTGTTGTCACAATAGCGAGAGAATTCAGCCGGGCACAAGAGCTATTTTTGTCCAGACGTCGAACCTATTGAGGAAGAGGAAAATGCTCGCTTCGGGGAAAATCGTTGGGTTTGTTCCTACTCGGGATTATGACAAGGCGCGTGCCTTTTATGAAAATCAGCTTGAATTTGAGTTTGTGAGTCTAGATCAATATGCGTTGGTCATGAACGCCGGCGGGCACATGATCCGGATTACCAAGGTCCCGAATTTCGCCCCACTCCAGGGCACCATCCTCGGCTGGGAAGTGCAAGACATCAAAGCCGTGGCTGCCTGGCTTACGAACAGAGGGGTTACCCTGGAGAAATATCCATTTGTTCAAGATCGTGAGCTCGGGATTTGGACGACACCCACCGGTGACAAGGTAGCGTGGTTTAAGGATCCTGACGGCAACATCCTCTCGATAAGCCAGCATCCTTCACGGAGCAAGTGAACAAACACGAGACTGCGCCGAGTCAACGTACGGCCAGCAGAACCGCGCTGGGCAACGAGCGTCGAGTTTCCGGTGTACCGTCGACTACTCTGAGGCTTACGGCGGACAACTCCAGCTTCTCAATGTACGGTTTGCCCGTCAACCGTTCCTAACTTCTCGCACCCAAGATCGCTGGTCCGGGACAGCGCGGACGACTTAGCAGCCGATCCGCGTCTTGAACTCGCGGGCGCGATCGCGTGCAACGGTCAAATCGCTGCTCTTGGCGTTTTTCAGTCTAATGTTCAAGGATCCGCCGGGAAGAGATGTGACCTCTTTAATCCAGCCGAGGCTCACGATAGTGCTGCGGTGGATGCGAACGAACTTTTTCGGATCCAGCTTCCTTTCCAGCTCGGCAATCGAATGATCCACACAGTAGGCTTTGCCCTCCGATGCGGCGTAGGTCAGCTTATCCTCGGCATAGAAGTGCGTAACGCGGTCCAAGTCGAGAAACCAGAGCCTGTCGCCGAGCCGGGACGCAATCCTCTCGAGATACTCCGGCTTGGTCTCGCGAAGCGAGTCGGTGAGTTGCTTGAGCATGGCCTGAAGGTCTGCCTCTGACGGCTGGCCCGAGCTCCGTAGTGACTCGACTTTCTTGAGAGCGCGTTCCAGTGATTCGGGATCCACCGGCTTCAGCAGGTAGTCGACCGAGTTCACGGCGAAGGCCTTGAGCGCGTACTGATTGTAAGCTGTGGTGAAAATCACGATAGGCTGGCGGGTCAATCTGGCCAAAACATCAAAGCCGTTGAGTCGCGGCATGTGAATGTCGAGGAAGCATACGTCAGGCGGGTTAGCCGTCAGCGCGGCGACGGCTTCCTCAGGCGTGCTTGTGGAACCGACCACTTCGACGCGTTCTGAACGCTCCAGCAGCCGGCGCAACCTGGCGAGCGCCAGCGGCTCGTCATCGACGAGGTAAGCACGCAGTTTCATACGTATGGCAAAACCATCTCTACCACAGAATGGCCCTCTCGGCTCAACACGTTCAGTCGCGCCTTGGCCCCAAACAACGCATCGAGGCGGCTGACCAGGTTATCCAGGCCGTGTCCAGCGGGAACCGCAGATAAGTCAAAACCCGGACCCGTATCGCGAATTTCGATGCGCAGGTTTCCGTTTTCTTCTGCTGCGGTGACCACGACCTCGCCGCCATCTCTCTGCGGGCTGATTCCATGCTTCACCGCATTTTCCACCAGCGACTGAACTGACATCGGCGGCACTTTTGCACTTTGCAGATCAGATGGAACCGCGATCGAGCTGCGCAGATTGTCGCCTAAGCGTGCCCGCTCGATGTCGAGATAACTTTCCACCATCGTTAGTTCCTGCTGCAGCGGAATCAGCGCGTGCCCACTGCTATCGAGCGAGGCGCGCAGCAAAGCCGCAAGGCGTCCCATAATCTGTTCCGCATGCTCCGGATTTACTGCAATGAGCGAGCTGATCGAGTTCAGAGTGTTGAACAGAAAATGAGGATGAATCTGGGCTTCTAGCGACCGCAGCCGGGCCTCTACCGCCAGTTTCCGCGCCCGCTCTTCGGCCACTTCCTTTTCGCGAAGCTGCTCCTCCATAATCTGCACTCGTCCGCGCAACGAGGCGTGGAACATCGCGCCAGTGCCAAACACGATGGCCAGGGGCATAGCCACGCGCAACGTATGCAGGTACTCCCCCCAAAATTGGCCAGGAGCTATGAAGCCGATTGACATTTGCAGCGTCTCTGCCAGCAAGCAGCCCAGGGGAACAATCACGAGCATGGCAGTAGCCACCAGAGGAATCGGGGGCGGGTTGCGGACCAGTTTCCCCGCAACTCCGCCCAGGATGAGGAGACCAAGAAATCCGGTCAGATTGGCATAAAACAGAGAGAAGGCCAGGATGCGCAACAGATCGCGGCCGCTAATCTGATTTCCCGCAATCAGGACCAGAATTACGACCACTACAGCGAAGTTGATCCACAGGAAGGAAAACACCCAGTCCCGCTTGCTCGGCATCATTGGAGTTTTCTCCTCCCCCGAGACTCTTCCTCTACTTCGTGCTCGCCGGTTCGAGCGTGCCGATGCGGAAGACGTTAACCACCTGTGTCGTATCCTGACCTGGAGGTTTCATTTCCCCAACTACGACCTCATAGAGTGTGGCGTACTCGATTTGCTTGGTGGCCAGCGAAACCCAGATTTCTCCCCAGTAGTCACTGCGGCCTTTCAGTGTCATTCCGCCGGTCGCGATTTCCAGGGGATTGAAGAATGACTGGTATTGGATCAACGCGCAATCCTGGCCATTTCGTTGGGACCGCCCGACCCACTCCAGGACCGTGTCACGCACATGAAACGTGCCCACGTCGGGCATGGCCACATCTTCATTGGACATGCCATGGGAAGGCTCGTTGAGCCTCAGATGATCAAAATAGTTCTGGCCGTACATTTCGAGCATTCCGGCGTCCCAGACGAGATTGCGTTCCACCACGGCCGTGGGCGGGAATCCCTTGAAAAAGTCTGGCTTCATGGTGCTGCCCAGATCGTTGTGATAACGGAATCCTTCCATAAAGTCGCGTTTCTGCGCGGCCGGGAAGGCAGCGGAAGGGCCAGCGGCATCCGCCACGGTGACGTTTTTCCAGGCCACCTCGCCGTTGGGCAGTCCACGCGTGTACTCTCCGATGACACGCTGACGGTATACTACCTCGCCCTTTGTGTTGGCTGTGTTGTAGTTCACTGTGAACCGGTAGGTTCGTGTCCCACTGTCCTTTACAGCGGTCCCCTGGGGAAGGCTCCACCTCTGAGCGGGTGAGGACTGGCCAACCGCCTTAGGCACAGACCACGAGAATAATACGGAAATGAGAAGTGAAGCAGTCGTGATTCGCATTTGATGATCCCTCCTGGCAATGAGTGTGGCTTTGGCAGAGGTTGCGTGCATGCGAATTACGACGAAGGGCACCGATTGCCGACGAAAGGCAGCTAGCGGCGGACGACCCGGATGGCGGAGGATCTCGCTAAATGGCCCTGTTCGGGATGCTGCGCGTGTATGGTCGCGCCAGATTTCTGGAACGGTTCGTGGGATCCGGGTCACCGACGCTGTCCTCTATGTGGGGACTCTAAAGGGGCGGGTGTTCGCGTTGGCCTATCGTTGAACCGCGGAAAGGCACCCGAAGAGGATGCCTGGGCCATGTTGCCCGTATCACAATGACCAAGCCCGGGGAAACAAAGCGGAACCGGGCACGCAGATCTTCCTTGCTGCTTTCCGTTTTTCTACCTTCGACCGAGAATTGCAGAGTGAACCTCAGGAAATCACTATCGCGCCAGGGGCACCATCATGCCAGTTGCGGCGCCTTCCACTCCCGGCAACGCACTCACGCTACGCTGGGCTTCCTGATACAACGTAATAGACATGGGTTGCCAGTCGTTTGGACAATCCTGAGCGGCATCGTTGCAGCTGTGCCTACTTGTACCTTTTTCCGTGCTTGATGATGAGCGCTGGACTCTGCAACAAATCGATTTGCCGCAAGACGTCCCCCTTCACAGCAATGATGTCGGCATATTTGCCTTCGGCCACGGTGCCTGAATCTTTGTCCACCTTCATCAACACGGACGGCCAATAAGTCGCTGCGCGGATGGCATCCATGGGCTTCACACCGAAAACGCTGACCCAGGCCTGCAATTCGCGCCACGTGGAGTGGCTGTGGAAGTTCATGGGGATGCCACTGTCCGTGCCGATGAGCAGCATGACTCCCGACTCGCGAAGCTGAGCGAACTTTCGCGCCATCGTGGGCACGCGATACGGCGTGATCGTGAAATACGGGAGCCGTTCGGGATGACGCAGGGAGGCTTTGATATCGTCGACGATGTCTTGGGGTAAACCGAGTTGCCAGGAAGGATCGTCTAGCCACCCGCCCGTCGGGAGCAAGCCCAAGTTATCGCGCATGCGCTCGTAGTTCAGCAAACCTTCGACGGTGGGCGTCCAGAAGAGCGGGCCGATACTCATGTTGGCGGTGCGCTCGCGCAGCATAGTGATTACATCGGAAGGATACTCAGGCGCGGTGGCGAGACCAGTGTGCTCGAAGCAATCCACGCCGGCGCGCAACCCACGGCGGATTTCCTCGGGGCGATGCGCGTGGGCAACCACGGTGAGCTTGTGCTTGTGCGCTTCGTCCACAACTGCGAGCACTTCATCCATGGTCATCTGGTCTTGATCAATCAGCTTGATTTCGTCCACGCCAGCTTCCGCGAGCCTCCGCACTTTTCCGCGCGCATCATCCGGGCCGCTCACGCCCCAACGATACAGTTCGGTGCCCGGATAGGGCGCATGCTGAATGAACGGCCCGGAAACGTAGAGCGCTGGTCCCGGAATCTTGCCGGCCTTGATGGCGTCGCGAACGTGCAGAATCGGGTCAAGGGGCGCGCCCAGGTCGCGAGCGCTCGTGACCCCGGCCATCAACAACTGCCTTGCCGCAGCGGGCATGATCACTGATTCAAACTTCGGCTGATAGGTCTTGTCCCAATGATCGTAGTCGGCGTGGCCGACGATCATGGTGTGGACGTGCATGTCCCAGAGGCCGGGGAGCACGCTCATGCCTTCGGTGGAAATGATCTCGGCCCCAGCAGGAATTTTAAGCGTGTCGCCAGTGCCGATGGCCTTGACGCGCTCGTCTTCGATGAGCACGACGCTGTGCGCGATCGGCTGGCCGCCATAGCCGTCAATCAACATTCCGCCAACAAGAGCGACTAGCTTCGTACCCGGCGCGGTCTGTGCAAAAAGCAACGGATGGAGAAAAAGTTGAGAGAGCAAGAAAACTGCAAATTGGCGGAGAACGCGCATCGAAGCCCTCCTCTACGAAAACAACGACCAGCACACGAGCGAGGGATTATACAAGCTACCAGTCACTTCACTTGATTCCAATCGCAACTTGGGCCGGTACCGGTCGGATGGTCGGCGACGCGCCCCGGCCTCGCACCGCTCTTGACCAGAAGCAATCACCTTCCGAGTAGCTCGTCATGCGCTAACCAATGCCTGCGCGACCTTCAAGCTCTCGACGCTTGACAGATACTTGAACGGCATGTGCTGGCTGTTGGGGTGCTGCTCGCTAGGCTATCGTTGCTGAGTTTGTGTCGCGCCCCATTGCTCTGGAGCAACATCCGCAACCGACTGCGAAAATGTCCAGCGGTGGCCGGCAAGGTCCTCGGCCGTGTACGACCTCTCCCCGAAGGGCATGGTGGTCAGCGGTTGCACGATGCGCGCCCCGAATCGCTTGGCATAATCGCAATGCCGCTCGACGTCTTCAACGCGCACGAGCGCATATTGGTTGACCTCATTCGGGCGCGGAGGCCGAAAATCGGCTCCTGCGGCCCCGATCATGATATCTCCACCGCTGATCGAGAGCTGAGCGTGTGTAATCCTGCCGCCGGGCCCTGCTGCCCGGAGACGCTCGGTGAATCCGAAAGCCCCGCAAAGCCACTCAATCGCTTTACCCACGTCTTCATAGACGAGGACAGGTACAACGGGTGACTTGGGCGCAGACCTGTTTGCGACTCCTGGATTTCCTTTTGGTTGCGTAGCGCTCATGTCTGCGACCTCTTACTTCTGATATTAAAGGAAATTGTATCTGAGCAGGTACTCCACGATGTTCGCCCGCCAATCACCTAACGTCTACTCCGCGAAGGAATCGTACTACGGCTGCCCGGCCGGTTCTGGTCGAATCGTCGGCTACTCTGAAGTTGGGCTTACCGCGGAGAACTCAGCTTCTCAATGTCCGTGTTGCCCGTCATCCTAAAATGGGTGCGACCGAGTCTTACATGCCGATAGAGCAGCTTGTGGCTTTGTCTCAGACTCTCGGTCGCTGCACGTCGTAATGAAGCTGAACAACGCCGTCCGGAAATCGTTGCAGAGATAGCAACCGGAGCGGCACCTCGCGATGCCGGGGTGCAATGAGCGGAATGCCTTCCCCGATGAACGTCGGCACCACGGTGATGATGAATTCGTCGAGGGCCTCCTCGTCAAGGAAGGCCCCGATGATCTCACCTCCGCCCATCATCCAGATATTCTTGCCAGCTTGCTTGCGGAGGCGTTCGGCAAAGGCCCTGACCGAACCCGTGACGAATTGGACGCCGGCAGGCACGGATGCAGGGGGCGGCCGGCGAGAGAACACATAATGCACGTTGTCTCGGCTGAAGCTCGCGCCCATCTTCACACTCAGGTCGAAGGTTCTGCGACCGAGTATCTTGGCATCGATTGAGCGCGAAAATTTTGGTAGACCGTAGAAGCCCTTTGGAGCTGGCCGTCTCGTCAGCCAATCGAGATTGCCATCGGTTCGAGCGACATAGCCGTCCGCGCTCGTCGCAATATTGACGATGATTTTTCGCTTTGCCACGACGTCCCCCTGCAAGTCTCGGGGCTCCTGACTGGTCGAGCGACCTTGTACTATACTGCGCCCATGAGCGATGTGTGGCGGCTTCGTCACGCAAATGCGATCAGCCGTCACGGTAAGGGATAGGCAGTGCTGCTAAACCCCATTTGTGACCACTGGCACCAGCCGAGAATCAAATGCCAGTAAAGAAATATCGGGAGTTCATTCCTCACGCCACTCTTCAGGACTCGGTGAAACGATTCTGGATTCTGGAGAAGGAATACACTGCGGAAGACCGGATCGAAGAAGTCACTCCTGATGCCTCCGTCGAGATGATTCTGAATTTTGGGACTCCTTATTCAGTAATCGGTGGCTCCGCGAAACGCGAGCTGCCGAACGTTTCTGTGGTTGGTTTGCTAAGTAAGCCGCTGAGACTAAAAGCCGAAGGCTTGGTCAAAATTGTCGCCGTGCGATTCTTCGCCTGGGGCGCCCTGGCCTTTCTCAAAAACGCTGGCGGCGGGAGTGATGTCACCAAAGTCGATCTTGCCCCAACGTGGCAACACGTAGTTCAGCGGGCAGCCGTGTTGGTTCAAGGCGATAACTATCAGAAGGCTGTGGAAGAGATCGAAGACTTCCTGATTGGTTTGCGTCTGAACATTCTGTTTGATCCCAAACAGGTTCGGACTGCGGCCAAGCTTCTCTATCATACACGAGGGCAATTTCGCGTCGCTGAGCTGGCGGATTATTGTCACCTCTCCGTGCGCCAGCTTCAGCGGCAGTTTGGCGAAACCACTGGTGTATCTCCCAAGGCGTTGGCGCGAGCAATCCGCTTTGAGTCGATCCGTGAGCGCCTCATGTTCAATCCCAACGCTAACTTAACTGACCTCGCCTACGAATTTGGTTACACAGACCAGGCGCACTTCATCAAGGATTTTAGAGCTCTCACTGACAAAACTCCTGGTGAATTCGCTCTTGAGATGCAGCAACTGAAGAATATTTTCCGCGAAAACGAGAACGTCGTGTTTTTACAATCACCGCCCACCATGCCTGATTACAATGCGGGCGAGTTTTGGCGCAAAAGCCAGAACAAAGGAGACGGACAATGATACTGAACAACCTTATCACCAGCTTGCTGGTCAAAGACTACGACGAAGCGATTAGCTTCTACTCGGGAAAACTCGGGTTCGTAGTCGTCGAAGACGCTGCGATGGGACCCGATCGATGGGTAACCATAGCGCTGCCTAACAGCCATGAGACCGTATTTGCTCTGCACGTGGCCAAGAGCGACAGCGACCTCGCGCTGGTTGGCAAGCAAGGCGGCAGTTTTCCCTTTCTTGGCATAACTACCGACGATTGCCTGGGCGACTACCAGCGACTTAAGGCGCTGGGTGTGAAGTTTCAGGGCGAGCCTGAGGTGCGGCCATACGGCACGGGAGTCATGCTGGAAGACATGTATGGCAACAAGATCTTCCTGAATCAGGAACCGGCGGCCGAAGCGGCGAAGAACTAGCCGCTTCCTCCTCATGGAGAAACAAGCGCGGTAATACTATGGAGAGGAGCAATGCAATGTCCAATGTCGATCTCTACCAGTCAGAACTTCCGCAGCCACAGAAGGAAATTGTAAAAAGGCTCCGTGGTTTCATCGCGCGACACTACCCAGAGCTTACGGAGTCCTTGAAATGGCATGTGCCGATCTACTCGCTCCATGGGAAGAACCTGCTCGGCCTTCAGGACTTCACAGCACACGTCAACTTGAATTTCTTTTGGGGCGCGCAACTTCATGACCCTCGCAGGATTCTAATAGGCACGGGCAAGCGCGTTAGACACGTGACCTTTCGATCCATTACAGATATTGCCTGGGCCGCTCTGAAGGAGTTCATCGATCAGGCGATCGCTAAGAGCGACCATTGCACTCACGCTACTGGAGATGATCAGGCTGCACCTCGGCGGCAGAGCATCCACCATGAGATTACGGGAGGGCATCTATGCTGCGAAAAGGCAGGCTTTTCATCGCCGCGACGCGGCGTAGTGGCGTCGGTTGGCAGGCGGCTAAGGCTGCCGTGTGAGCGTGCCTGAGAGAACGCGGTTAGTGTCTGTGCACACCACAAAAATTCGGTTTTGGTCGACAATGTAGGCGGTGAAATGGAACGTATCCGCCGGGCTGACTTCCGTGACGTTCAGTGTGTTGGCGCCTTCCCCGTTTCCGCCCAGTGTCAGGTTGCCGTTAATCAGTGCGTTAGAAACTTGAGTGCTCGTTGTCGTCGCGAAGCGATTGGAGTCCAACAACCCGCTGAAGCCTCCGGACGAATCTAATGTCAACTGCCCGGCGAAATCTACCTCATCGCCGCTGGAGTTGACCCCGCTCCACACGAACGCGTAGTCGCCCGCCATCGACGCCGTGGTGATCGGAGTGGCCGTTTGCGCCGTGAAGACCCCGTCGCTGACCAGGCCCGAGTCCGTCTCCTGAAGTACGGCTTGCGTCGGCGAGATCAGATAAAAAATGAATGAGAATGTTCCCGCGGTCGTGTCCGTCCACTGCAACGTTCCACCGCCAAATCGATTCGCATCGACCACGTAGGTCGCCCCGGTCACCGTCCCCACGGGCAGCAGCGTAACTGCGCCGTTGTGATTTTCGTCGGCGATGACATTGGTGATGTTCCCCACGCCGTCCGCCGTGAACCGTCCAGACGTGGCGATCGGCGAACTTGAGTTCAGACCATCAATAAGGAACGAGTAGTCCCCGACGAGCGAACTGTCATTAAACGCGATGTTCTGTTGCGCGAACGCCTCTCCCACCAACTCCGAAGGGAAATCAGTCCCAACGAACTTGATGCGGGTGGCGTCCACGACATAAAAGGCGAAATTGCGCCCCGCGATATTCGCCGTACCGCGCCCAAACGTCGTGCCGTCGCCGTTCGTGTCCATCTGGTAGAACGTCCCGGCCGGAAAGGTCTGCTGTCCGGAAAGCGTTCCCGCGATGTTCGAGTCATACAGCCCATTCACAACGCCGCCCGCGCCATCCGCGTCAAATCGGCCAATTATGGATACCGGATCAACGGCAGTGCCCACGACTTCCACACCCTGGAAATCGAACACGTATCCGCCGGCAATCGCCGCATTAGAAAAGGTCCCCGGATTCTGCCTTTGAAACGTGCCGCTCGCCGTCACGGTCGCGTCGGTTTCCGCCACGGCGCCCTGCGCCGAGGAAACCAACGAAATGCTGTAATTGGTCGTGCCGCTGCTGTTCGTCAGGCTCAAGGAGCCACGCCCGTCCGCATCAATGGAATACCTGCCGCCGGTAAACTGCAGAATGCCCATTCCAGTACAAATATTCACGTCCTCCAGGCCTTTCGTGATATTTCCGTGACCGTCGGCCGTGAACGTACCGATGCGGGCGAACAAGCTGCCTTGTCCCGCGCACAATTCCGTACCGCTCATCGAGAACGCGTACTGCCCGCTTAAGCTAGCGTTCGTAAACTTCGGCGGTGGAGGTGGTGGGCCGCCATTGTTGCCCCCACCGCCTCCGCAAGCCGCGGCACACAGCGCCAAAACAATCGAGACGCGCGAGACCGTGCTCCCAGTGCGGGCGTTCATCGCGCACCGCCCTGTTGCTTCATTTGCACGCGCTCGGCCTCGGTCACGAGCCGCGCCGCGCCATTCGCCAGAAGCGATCCGCGCGGCGATCGAATCGCAACGACCTGACTCCCCTTCTGCGCGATGCGTGCCAAAAACACGTCTTTGCCATTCACCACTGCGTTGACACCGGCAAATCTCACTTGCCCGCCGGGTGCCAGAGAGAAATGTTTGGCCTCTAAGTACGAAGCCGGTCCGAGATGTACATCGACGTCGCCGCTCGCGGTCCGCACTGTAGCGTGCGCCCCTGTCGGCGCGATCTGCGCGCTTTCCGTGTAACCCACCACGGTTCCTTCCAGTACGGTTTCGCGCTTCGCGTCATAGGCGAATGCCCGGGCATGGACGGCCGCCGGTCTCGCCTCAACTTGCGCCTTCCTCCCCTGCACGGCAGTCTCCTGTGCCCCACCTGCACGTCCTTGAGCGGTGCCGAGTAATAGCGCTAGCGCTATTACCCAGCTCAGCGAGGCTGTCGCTAGCTTCCTGTTGATTCTTAGACTCATCCCATTTCTCCCACTGCCAGGACACTAAAGTGCCAAGCGTTCCGCAAATTAGATTCCGCAGCATTTGAAAAGGATTTGCTACCGCGGAATCGCTAACATTTGTGAGAAAAGCAGCATCCTTTCCTGCACAGTTACTTGGCGCGCGGATGCGAAAAACCGTCTGAGAAGGCCGCTGCTTTCTTGCATTCACAAACACTTCTGCGCTAAAACAGTTGCGGCTGGGCTGGGGAAACGGCGACATCCTCGCTCAACCACGATGCAATGAACTCATGTCACAGAGCGACGCCTCACTCCTGAAGCCCTTCTGTCATTGTTCGATCAACCGCGGACGTTGTTTGAATTTGGTTCGCCCGCAAGCCACCGTCTGTGCCGAATTCGCATGCTGTTTTCTGATCAAAGGCGGTAGCCGACGAGTGTGCCAGGCGCGGTGCGCAGGAAGAGCATGCCAGCGACATCGTCGACCGCGTACACCGGCTCGCGCTCCTTACCCAGATCCACTCGGGCCCGCGGCTGCCCGCTATCCTTGTCAATTTCCAGCAATATGTTGCCGTTCCCATCTTGAGCGTGAGTCAACATGAAGACGGAGTCCGAAGCGTTGAGCGATGCTTTGAATCGTTTCGTGGCCAGCGCCGCTGATTGATGCGAGTAACCGGTGAGCTGCTCGCCGGCCTGCGAGTACGCACTCGCCAGTTGTGTCGTGACGTATCGCGCATTGGGATCGGTTGCCTTCTGCGAAGCTTGGGCAAAGGCGTCGCCGTACGCCGAGGCAGCGGCGCCGTAGAGGCCCGTGCGTACTGCGTTCACGGCGTTGAGCGCACGCACCAGCCCCGGAAGCTGCGGTGCGGGATAATACACCTGCTGCTTCACCTGACCATCGCGCGACACAACTACAAGGTTTTGCGACGAGATGAGAACAATGCCCGCTGGCCGGATTTCCATACCCGTCGGATCCTCACCGCCCTGCAGCTTGATCTCTCCGCTAAGCGCGTGAAAGTCACCCGCCTCGCGATCGACGGCATATAACCGGTGGTCGCGGTTCGCGAAGACGTAGAGCGTCTTTCCCTCGACGGCATGATGCAGGTAGTACGGCTCCGCTTTGTAGTCCGTCTTACTCAACGGTTTGCCGCTCTCAATGGCGTCTTTGAACTTTTGCTCGCCTGTCGCCAGATCAATGATATTGACCTCGGCATTTATGGTGGCGTCGGGACGCGACACATAAAGCAAGCCAGCGGGCGCCAACTCCGCGTACGCAAGCTGTCCCTTGATCTTCACATCCTTCTTCAGGCGCGGCGTTGCTGTGGCTACGTCCAACACGTTCACAAACGTGTGCGACTCAGCATCCACGGCCAGCACCACGGTGTCGCCGGCGATCATCGCATCGGTTACGTTGCCGTGCATGCGGACTGGCTTGGCAGCGACAGTCGTCCCATCTTCGTAGCGCGCAACGTTGAGCCCTGTCTGCGTAACGCCGTTGATGACGCGGCGGCTGCGCATCGGCTCATTTTCCGGCGGCGCTTCGGTCAGCATAACGATGCCCGCCGGATGCTGGACGATATCGCGGATGTACCCCTCCACGCTCGCGGATTTAGCCCAGAGCGCTCGACCATCAGCGAGGCCGTAAGCCATGAGGTTTTCGTTGAAGCTCACGTAAATGCGATCGGCTTTGTTGAGGGACGGATAGAGCCGCACGTGTCGGGAAGGTTGCGCCCAACGGGCGGTGGGCAGTGTCGCGGACCACCGTACCGCGCCCGTCTTGGCATCCAGCGCGCGCAAACCCGCTAGAGTGTGGACAACAATCATATCCGGCCCCGCTTGAAGGACCTGCAACTCTGCGCTTTCGGAAGCAGTGCGTGTCAATCCCTGCATCAGAGCCCCGAAACCTCGTTTCTGAGGTTCGGCAGGTGCGAACAGCGTTTCGTTGGCCCACCGTTGCTCGCCCGTAACCAGATCATAGAGAGCAACAACCGTAGGCCCGGCCACGCGTTTTCCGTGAACCAGAAGCGTGCCGCTCTGAGGCATAACTCGTCGGGTGACGATTTGAGTTAGATCCAGGCGCCGCGAGTCGAAGACTACTGCCCCGGTCACAGGGTCAAAAATCATCATTAGGCCAGGGCGTGTCGCTTCCATAAGAAGAGAACCTGCAACCATGCGGACGTCGTCGGCCGCCAAGCCAGCGAGTTCGGGCTTCTCCCATGCGACTTGGCCGCGGTCGATATCTACAGATGCGAGAGCGGCATCGGTCGAGACGAGAAGTGCGCCGACCGGCGTGACTTGCTGCCAGCGGATATCTCCCTTCAGCTTAAGCGTCCACGCTGCTGTTGCGCCGGAATGGCCCGACGCAGCGGTCTGGGCGTCGGCCTGCCGCTGTGCAAAAGACATTCCATTCGATAGAAGCAGAGAAGCAGGCACGAGTAGTGCGCCAGCTAACACGGTTCTTTTCATATTTGGGCTCCTGGCTAAACTCAGGACGGCTTTGATTCTTATCTTGCCAAGATTCCGAAATTAGAAAAACGCACTTGAGGTACTGGAATGCTGTGTTAATTACCCCTACCGTGCACGGCCTAGTTCAGGATAGTCGGCAATCCCGAGACTGACGGTCTTCTCGTGGCCGAGTCAATCTCCGAGTGGCCCATCATTGGCTCAGAATTGACTCCATCAGGCGCGGAGGCTAGGCTTGCGTCGAATTCCGACTGCTGTTTCTCTGCGGAGGCATCGCTTGCAAGTCACGACTGGAGTGTTCCGGGGCGCTTGCGAGGAGAGTCTTTCGCTGCAAATTTGAGCCGCTCTTATGTCGCACATCACTCGAAGACAGTTCATCCAGCAGACGGCGCTTGCCAGCGCTGCGCTGTACGCATGCCCTAAAACTCTTGACGCGCCGGCGAAGGCCGTCGAGCAGAGTGCCACTCCACTCGATCCCGCCGCGATTCGCAAGCTGGCGTCCGAAATTGTCGGGCCTGTAATCACGCCGAGCGGGCCCGAGTACGAAGCGGCACGCTCAATCTTCAATCGAGCATTCGATCGGCGTCCAGCTTTGATCGTGCGCTGCGCTGGCCCGTCCGACGTCGCGCACGCTCTAGATTTTGCCCAGACCGAGAATCTGCCACTGGCGGTGCGCAGTGGGGGCCATAGCCGGGTCGGGTACGGCATGTGCGATGGCGGGGTGGTGATCGACCTTTCCCAAATGAAACGAATTGAAGTCGACGCCCGCAAACGCGTGGCCCGCGCGGAGGCAGGTGCGCTCGTGCGCGATCTGGACGAAGCGACGCAGCGGTTTGGGCTTGCGACAACCTCAGGCGGCTGCCCGACGGTGGGAATTACCGGCCTGACGCTTGGCGGGGGAGAAGGTCGCTTGATGGAAAAATACGGCGCCGCGTGTGACAACCTGCTATCGGCGCAAGTAGTGACCGTGGACGGGAGACAAGTCGAGGCCAGCCAGAAGTCCAATCCAGATCTTTTTTGGGCGCTGCGCGGGGGAGGCGGCAACTTCGGTGTGGTGACGGCACTTGAGTACCAGCTTCATCCGGTCGAAGAGGTTGTGTCGGGAGCGCTGATGTATCTAGCAGGACGCATTCCACAGCTTCTTCAGGCTTTCGTTAAGTTTCTCGCGGGGGCCCCGGATGAAGTGGATGCGTTTGCCCAGTTGTTGCCGTCCGAAAGCGGACCAAGACTCAAAGTCGATGTCTGCTATTGCGGCGATCCACGAATGGGGAATGACTTGATCAGGCCGCTGCGTGCGCTCAAACCACAGGATGACAGCGTCAAAGTCTTGTCCTATCTGGAAGCTCAGGCGGCGGGTGGATTTCTTCAAGCGCCGGTTGCGCACTTCCAAACGAACCTCTTTCTGCGGGAACTCAGCGGGGCCGCCATTGCGGCGATTTCGACGGCAATCAACAATGCACCAGCAACCTGCAAGTTGATCATTGTGCCGTTGCGCGGGGCGGTTAGCCGTGTGGCTTTGACGGACACGGCGTTTGCTCTGCGGCAACCGGGTTATGAGGTAGACATGACGGGTGTCTGGAGCGCTTCCGCAGAGAAGGCCGATGCGGTGCGATGGGTCCAGGCTACGCGCGACAGTTTGCAACCCTTTGCGCATGGAGTGTACGTGAACCAACTGGGCGATACGAGTGACCAGCTTGTCCGCTTGGCCTACGGGCCGAACTATGCTCGCCTCGTGGAGATCAAGAAAAAGTACGACCCCCAGAACGTGCTACGACTCAACCAAAACATCCAGCCGGATAGTCCTTCGAATCGTTAAGAGGCTTAGGCCGGGGCGTAGCCGCCGTCTCATTCAGCGCGAAGCGCTTGAACGGTGTCGACGTGCGCAGCGCGGGCGGCCGGCACCAACGACGCCACCACTGCTGACGTGACGATGACTGCTGCCGATCCTATCAACGGAATCGGCCCGGGAAGCTGGAGTTCCGGAACGTAATTGCCAGCCAGGCGTGACAACCCCCATCCCACGAGCCCACCTGCCGCAATGCCAATCGCAGCGATCGTCGTCCCGTCGATCAGCACGCCGGCCAGAATCCGGAGGGGTTGGGCGCCGAGTGCGAGCCGGATCGCAAACTCGCGCGTGCGCCAGCTCACCGAAAAGGCCAATACGCCTGCAACTCCGACCACCGAAATCGCCAAGGCCAGGGCGGCAAACCCGCCGAACACGATGGCATTCACACGGTTGTTCGCCAGAACTTCCGTGCGGACATCTTCGAGCGTGCTTGCGTGCTCGACGGGTTGAGTGGCAGCAGCAGCACGAACGGTTTTCGTGATGATCGGTACGAGCGCGTAGGGATCCTCCGCCGCGCGCACGAGCAGGCAGGCCCCGAACAGGGGCCCCTGCGCGAATGGCTGATAAATCGTCATGTTGCGTTGGGGCATGATGCTCGCGTCGTCGACATCGGCCGAGACACCCACGATGCGGCGAGGAGCAGGGCTGATGTCGGCGTACTTGATCAGAGGATCGGTCCACATGATGTGCCGGTTGACGGCGTCTTGCCCGGGGAACAGCTGTTGCGCGATGCTCTTGCTGACGACGACTACGGGTTCGGCTTCCTTCCGATCGGCCTCCGTGAAATCACGCCCCTCGAGAAGCGGAATCCCCAGCGTGGCGAAGTAGCCCGGGGAAACAAAGCGGAACCGGGCACGCAGATCGTCCTTGCTGCTCTCCGTTTTTCTACCTTCGACCGCGAACTGCAGAGTGAACCTCAGGAAACCACTATCGCGCCAAGGGGCCATCATGCCGGTTGCAGCGCCTTCCACCCCCGGCAACGCACTCACGCTACGCAGGGCTTCCTGATAGAACTGGGCGACCTGTTGCGGCGTTCGGCCGTCGGAAATCAAAGGCAGGTTTGCAATCAGAACGTGCCCGGTTTCAAAGCCCGGCTGTGCTTTTTGCAGCGAGAGCAACGTCCTTAGCAGCACGCCCGCGCTCGCCAGCAACAGGAATGACGCGGCAATTTGGACAACGGTGAAGGCGCGAATCCGGCGGCGGCTACTCCCGGTAACGCGGCCGCCACTACTCGTGAACCTCAGCCCGCGCGAGCTATCGGCGGACGGCAGGCGGGGAACGAAGGCAAGAAACACCGCCGCTGCCAATGCCAGACCCAAGCCCATCCAAAGCATGCTGAAATCGACAGTCAGATCCACCGCCCTCACCGAGAATCGCAACGCGTAACGCGCGAGTACCGTGACCATCGGGATGGCCACGAGCACACCAGCCAAGCCTCCGCTGCCACATAGGACCAGGCCTTCTGCCAACAGCGATCGGCGGATGACGGCTGAGCTTGCTCCGAGCGCGGCGCGGACCGACAGCTCCGATTCGCGGCGAACAGTCCGAGCAAGGATCAGGTTCGCGACGTTCGAGCAGGCAATCACGAACAGCAGGCCTGAGGCGCCAAACAAAAGCCACAATATGGTGCTGGCTTCCGCGTTGATCTGGTCCCGCAACCGCCTGGCATCGATCTGGAAGTGATACTGAGGCTTATAAACGTCAGGATGCGCGGCCACCATTGCTGCGTGCACCGTGCGAAGCTCCGCGTGCGCGGACTTGAGGCTGGCCCCGGGCGCCAACCGGCCGAATACATCGGTCATGCGATGCTCGCGACCCTGTACCATCGTTGCCGACAAGTGGTGTGGGCTGGTGACGATGTTAGCGATCAGCTCCGTTTCCGCCGGATACGGTATCGAGGGCTCTAGAACTCCCACGATGGTTGCTGAGCGGACCTGCATCATGCTGCCCAGCCGTATCACCTTTCCTATCAGGTTGGGATCAGCATGCATGGCGGTGACCCAGAACTTGTACGTGAGCACGGCGGCGCCGGCAGCGTTGGGGCCATCGTCGCGGGCGTCGAGCAGGCGGCCCAACACCGGTTTTAGCCCCATCACCTCGAAGTAGGCGCCGTCGACAACTCCGGCGTGGATTTCACGTGCCTCGCCGAATCCCTGCGTCGTGAAATCGACCGTGGAGAAGGTGCCAAGTTTGCTGATGGTCTTCAAGCCGGCGCCGATGTCTGTGATCTCGGGAATTGAGAACGAGGCATTGTCCACCTGTAGGCCGGGCGCGCGCTGCTGGATGTAAATCAGGCGATCTTCATCGCGATTCACCAGGGGACGCAACAGCACGCCGCGCACGACGCTGAAAATGGCTGCGTTCGCGCCAACGCCCAGCGCCAGCGTCAGGGCCACGGTGGCCCACAACGTCGGGGTCCGGCCTAGTGAGCGGAGCGCAACCCTTAAGTCGCTCAGTAGCGCAGCTGCATACTTGAGCGGACGAGTAATTCCTGCCGCTTTGCGTTCTGAAGTTTCGCTCGTGTAGGTCGTCATTTGTCTCCTCCCGCGGCCCGCCGGTCCGTCATCCAGGGGGTTGAACGCCGGCGAAACCCAGTGCTGAGCCCAGCTCGATAGGCCAAACGACGGCCGTGCTTGTATGGCGGCGACGCGAAGCCCTCGGCGAGAGCCTGAAATGTATACGGCGGACAACAACTCAGAGTCTCAATGCCCTGGGCGCGGATGAGCTCGTCGTCGGTGACGATGGCCTCCAGGTTGAGCCCAGTGAATGTCGCTCACTCGCAATCCTACGCCTGGGGCGCGTTCAGAGGGCCAGGATCTGCAACCTCCGAGATTGTAGTGCGCCAAGTGCATATCTTCTTCCGAGGCATCTCTTCGTTAACTCCTTGTGCTAGCATAGTCAATGTCTCAAAGAGAAGCGGTCATCTCTCCCTTTGTCCGTTTGCGGGATGAAGCGTCGCATAAACCGTTATTTCCGGTGTTCGGCTGCGCGAGCAGCACCATGACCCTAACCCGGACCCGCGTGACAGTCCCCGATTCCTTCCTGGCTGGTCGTCATTTGCCCACAATGACCTTCACGCGGGCGTTTCGTTGTTAATTCGTTCGAGGATAGCAAAGCCAGGAAGAGTGCTACAGTGTCGCACCAATAAGAACGGAGCCCTGATGTTCTGTCGGTCCGAGAGTGAAACGCGAGCGACCGTGAAATTCGGGATTGCGTCGGTGCTGATCGGAGCCCTCCTGTTGTGTGCTGACTGCCACTCAGGAGGAGCAGGGCGAGAAAATGCAGATGCAAACTCGTCAAGCTCGCCGAACCTAGCAGTCAAGGTGCGTCCATTAACGGATCGCAAGTGCGAACGAACTCCGGAACGCTTCGCCCGCGGAAGATATCTTGTAAATGGAATTGGCGAGTGCTTCGCCTGCCATGGCCCGTCGGACGCGAATCGCGTAGGCTGGCCGCCTGTGCCAGGAAAAGAAGGGTCCGGCCTCGAAAATTTCTCGGTGGAAACTCCCGGAACGGTGGCGGCCAACCTTACCCCGGACCATGAAACGGGAATCGGAAACTGGACTGATGACATGTTGGCGCGTGCGATTCGCGAAGGAGTGGGTCACGACGGGCGGCTGTTACACCCGACGGTAATGCCCTATGAGTTCTACCGGTTGATGTCGGATGAGGATTTGGCGTCCATCATTGTTTATCTGCGGTCCATTCCTCCTATCCGGAACTCTCTGCCCGAAGCAAAGACTTCGGGCCACATTGTGGCACCTTATGCTACTCCGATCTACGATTCGGTTCCGATGCCGGACATCTCAACGCCCGTAAAGCGAGGCGCGTATCTGGTGCAGCTTGGCGCCTGTCAGTGGTGCCATACTCTGCGAGATGAAAATCGCCGGCCGCTTCCCGGCCTTGAGTTTGCAGGTGGGGATTTCATAACACCAAATCCCTTCCCGCAGGTGACCAGCGCGAATTTGACGCCCGATCCTTCCGGCATCAGTTATTACGACGAAGCGGTGTTCCTGAAAGTCATGCGCACGGGCAAAGTGGGCGCGCGCGAACTCAATCCCATCATGCCATGGTGGTATCTCGGTCACATGACCGACGAAGATTTGCAAGGCATCTTTGCGTATCTGCGCACGGTCAAGCCTGTCCAGCACCGAGTGGACAATAGCGAGCCAGTAGCTTACTGCCGAATCTGCAGGCACAGGCATCACGGTGGGGCCCTTAATTAAGAATCCTGTACGATACTCGCTACGATGGCCGCGAACCAGGAATCGGAAGTGTGGCAACGGACTCTTGATTCCACTGAGTCGGCGGCATATTTGGGGAGCTGGAGGAATTTTATCAGAGTTTCTTTGCGTCTGGCTGTCCTGAGTATTTGCCATCCGCCCAGAGTGAGACTTGTGCCGGCAACGGCCAGCGAAACGCGATTCAGGAGAAGTTCCATAGAAGAAGTGAGAGGATATTAGCAACCGCTCAACAAACATCCAGCTAGATGATGACTGCGGCTTGAGTGAAGGGTGAAAGAAATTTGCACTCGGAATCGTAAGTTTCTTTGGCAGCCTCCCTGGACCCTCGGGTAGCCCCAACCGCGCGGCTTAGCAAACTATGTGAACCTCGTCCCGGCAGCACTGAGGGCGTGACAGTGCGCGTCGCCCCGAGCGCGGGTTGCGTCTTCTTGTTTCGAATCGTATTGACATGAGCACGCTTACCAGCCAGAATTATGCGGATTTTCGTAGATTGGGGCTCCTAAGGTTAGCAGACGCTAGACGCCGGTTCCGTTTTCGCACCTGGTTACCGCGTAAGTGTCTGCGGCCAAGCCTTGTTAATCATGCGATTCGGGCACAAGCAAGTTCAGGGGATTCCTGAAGATGTCTTCAGGAAGGCAACGCTGGTCCACGGAGTGACATCCGAAGAAGTTAAATGGGGGGGATCTACGAAGAGTAGCCCTACTGCCCCGCTAATCTGCACGTGGTTCCATGGGAATGTACTCCTTTATAAGACTAGCGAACGCGGGGAAGCTTAACTGAAAAGTATTGGGCCTATTTGCACTGTGGCCTCGCGCCGTTGTTCTCAAAAGATGAACTGCGCAAGCCCATAAAAACTATGCCGCTTCCAATCTTAGCAGTGGTTAGGCAGACGAGTGCAGTCCTTTAAGGTACTGGTAGTCGAAGACTTTGAACAATTCCGCCGGTTCGTCTGTTTGCTGCTACAACCGAGGGAAGAGTTTCAGGTTGACACGGTTGCAGATGGGTTAGAAGCTGTCCAAAAAGCTGAGCAACTGCAACCGGATTTGATTCTTCTCGATGTCGGCTTGCCGGGCCTCAACGGAATCGAAGTAGCCAAACGTGTTCGTACGCTCGCTCCCGCGGCGAAAATCTTGTTCTTCAGCGTGGAGTCCGACGCCGATTTGATAAGCGAAGCTCTTAGCTTGGGCGCAGGTTACATTAATAAGCTGCGCGCACAGCGCGATTTGCTTCCCGCGGTAGAAGCAGTTCTTAGAGGCGAGCGATTCGTCAGTCCTGAGTTTGGACCTAACGCGGGAACCGATGCTCCCCACCGTCACGAGGTCCAGTTTTATTCGGCTGATTCCGTTCTTTTGGAAAGCTTTTCTCGCTTCATTATTCCCGCCCTAGAGGCTGGCTATGCTGCTATCGTGCTCGCCACGAAATCACACCGAGAGAGCCTTGTTCAGAGATTGAAGGCAGCAGGCTTCGACGTAGACAACGCGATGCAACAAGGAACCTATTTCTCCCTCGATGCTGCCGATATGCTTTTGACAATCATGACGAGAGGTGTGCCAGATGTCGCGCGGTTTTTCGAGGGCCTCTGCGGTCTCATTGAGTCAGCCGCCAAAGCTACCAAGAAAGACCATCCCCGCATCGCGATCTGTGGCGAATGTGTCGGTCTTTTGTGCGCGCTACGGAATGTGACGGCGGCAATCCAACTGGAAAAAGCGGGCAACGAGCTGATCCAGAAGCACAATGTAGATATCTTGTGTGCTTATCCGTTAAGCAGCTTTCAGGCTGGGGAAGGCTTTGCCGCGTTTCAGAACATCTGTGCTGAGCATACCGCCGTTTATTCCAGGTGAATAAAGGCACTTTGTCGGCATAACGTGCGAGGTTGAGCCGGCTCTTTGTGAAGCGATTCGCCTCGGGCGGATTCTTTGGGGATTATTCGGGGCGGATGCCAAACGCCGCGTAGAGTTCAGCAGGCTTGTAAACCACGCCATTTTTGATAACCGTGTCTACGTGGCGAATGTCGCTCATTTGTTTAGTGGGGTCGCCATTGACGAGAATCATGTCGGCATACTTGCCGGGAGTGACGGAACCGAAGTCCTTATCCAAGTGCATAACTTGAGCGGCTTCGATGGTGGCGATGCGCAGAACTTCAGGTGCAGGAATTCCAGCTTCCGCGTAAATCTCCAATTCGCGATCCAAGGCGTAGCCATTGCTCTCATCGGTCCCAGCGACGATTTGAATGCCACTGTCGTACAGCTTTTTGACCATGCGAACCATGTTGGCGTAAGCGGCGCGGTACTGTTTGTTGGTGGCGGGATCCGATGCGTCAAGCGCTTGCGCCGCCGTCCGGGAATCGCGCTGCACTTGAACCGGCAGCCGATCAAAGATTGCGGCATCGGTCCGGCTGGGCTGGCCGGGCCGGTCAAGGTAAGTGGCTTCCCAGATGGCCATGGTGGGATCGATGACCGTGTGGCGCTGTTTGAGAAAGGCAATGAAGTCGTTGACCGGTTGAGAATTCAACTCGAGATCGCCGCCTCGCTTGCCGGGCTCAGTGAAACGTGCGGGTGTACGCGTCTCCTTCACATCAGGCATGAAGTTGAGGAAGATGAAATTCATGTGCTGGATTTCGTCGGCTCCATCGCGGACGAATTGCTCGGCGATCATTCCGGAAGGGACGTGACCACTCACGCGCAAGCCCCGCTTGTGAGCCTCCTCGGCGATGATGGGCACCAGTTCGGGCTTCACCGAGCTGTAGATTTTGATCTGCACGTAGCCCAGGTCGGCGTAACGATCGACCTGCTGGCGTGCCTCCTCCGGAGTGGCAGCGAGAACTTTAACGGGACCTTCGAAAGGGCCGGGGCCATCGATGAAGCCAGCGGGCACCACGCGCGGACCGATTTGCGTTCCCTCCTGGATCTGCTGGCGCAACTTGCCCAATTCTTCAATGGAGTTTGCCAAATCACGGACGGTGGTGACGCCGCCGGCCATATCGAGAAACGCGTATTCGGGGAAGAGATGCGCGTGCATGTCCCACAACCCCGGAAGAAGCATTTTTCCGCGGCCGTCGATGGCCCGCGAGCCGGCGGGAGCAGGGCGCCCGTCATCCGGCTCGACGGAGGCGATGCGCTCGCCGCGAACGGTGACACGCTGGTTCGGAAGGAGTTTGCCGGCGGGTGAGTCAAACAGAATGACGTTGCGAATCACCAGGTCACCGGAAGGCTTGTGGCTGAGGGCTTTCGAAAGCTCGGCGGCGCGCGCGATTTCTGCTTGACGCTGCGACTCCCGCAATTGAGAAACGGAAGATTCAAAGCCGTGACGAACTATCGCGCTCCAACCGGAGGTTGCCGCGAGAAATTGCTGATGGTCATCGAGCCAGAGGTAGGTAGGAGTGAAGCCGAGCCCGCTAATCTCGTAGAGGATGGCGGTGCTTTTCTGGCCGGAGGCTTCCAGAGGAACGGACCGTAGTTTGCGAATGGCCGCTTGGCCGCTAGGAAGCACGGGGAGTTTTCCCGCGCTCTCGGACGACAAAAGAGCGCGCGCAAGAATGGCCTGTGATTCCGGACCGCCGTTCAGGTCAACAAAGAATCTGCCGGAGGCATTGGATTGCTTTTCGTTCTCCGCCTTGTTCTTCCACACGGCTTCACCGGCAACCAAAGAGAACCGCTCCTCAACAGGCGACTTCATGTAATCAACGCCCTGGGATTCCTCGAAAACGATCAGGCCACGCGAGTCGAGCCGATAGGTCGAGTAAATCTTTGGACCGCGGCCGCGATCGTTAAACTGGAAGAATTCGTGGATCGTGCCGTCAGGGGACTTCCACACTGCATCCTGCCCTGAGGGAGTCTTATCTGTCAGCATCATGCGCACGACGGCATCTTTGGGAATGTCTGCGGGAAGCTCCGGGAACGGCGATTGTTGCTGGGCCAAAACAGCTACGGGAAAACAGAGGAGGGCGATTACGCATGTGGGGATTCGTGCCATTGGGAAACCTCCGTGAGGCAAGGATAGATTTATACGAGAAGCGCCGCGGTTCGGCAAGCGCTTTGAGTTAAGCTTTGGGTCGTTCCGGAGCTTGCGGACAAGTGGGACAACTTGCGAACAAATTAGGCGGAAGCAAATCACCGCTGCTCTGATTGCTACCGGATGGAGCGAAGCGGTTTCCCGGCGGGTCTGACCCCCGTTGTGGACCATCACCTCCAAGCCCTCGCGTTCAAGCCGGGTTCTGAATTCATTGACTTGTCTGGATGGGTGACCTAACATCCGCAGAAAGACAAGTCACAGCGATGATTGGGCGCATTATTTCGCATTACCGCATTGTCGAGAAGTTGGCCGGCGGCGGCATGGGGGTGGTGTACAAAGCGGAAGATACGCGTCTGAAACGTTTGGTGGCCATCAAACTTCTTCCGCCCGAGACGGAGCGAAATTCGGCGGCCGTGGAGCGCTTTAAGCGGGAGGCAGAAGCGGCCTCGGCCCTCAATCACCCCAACATCTGCACCATCTATGACATCGGCGAAGAAGCGGATGAGCATTTCATCGTGATGGAGTTCATGGATGGCCACACGCTGAAGCACCACATGGAAGGCCGGGCGCTGCCGACCGAGGAGATGCTGGAACTAGCCATTCAAATCGCGGACGCCCTGGACGCTGCTCACAGCGAAGGAATCATCCATCGCGATATCAAGCCCGCCAACATCTTTGTGACCAAGCGCGGCCAAGCGAAAATCCTCGATTTCGGTTTGGCCAAGCTGGCGCACACGGCTTTGGTGGCGGAAGGAGTGGGCGCTTCCGCGTCGCCGACTCTGAGCGGGCAAGAGTCTCTGACGACGCCCGGCGGCACGGTAGGAACCTTTTCCTATATGTCGCCCGAACAGATTCGAGGCGAAGAGCTTGATAACCGAACCGACCTTTTTTCGTTTGGCCTGGTCCTGTATGAGATGACCACCGGGCAACTGGCGTTCCCTGGCCGGACATCAGGCATCATCATGGAAGCGATTCTAAACCGTGCGCCAACGGCTCCTACGGTGATGAACTCGCAATTTCCCTTGCCACTGGAAGAAATCCTTAGCAAGTCGCTTGAAAAAGACCGGAAGCTGCGTTATCAGAGTGCCGCCGAGATCCGCACGGATCTGCACCGTCTCAAGCGCGAGATGGTTTCCGGGCTTGGATCGGCGAGTCTTCGATCGTCCGCCCTGCGTAGCGCTGGCGCGGTTGCCATGCCCGTGCCAGCGAAGCCCAAACGCCTTCCCCTGAAATGGGTTGGCGTTGCGGCGGTTGTGGCTCTTGCAGCGGGCGGCGGGTTTTTCCTGCACAAACGGCTTGCGATACGTCCTGACATGAAGCATGGACCGGTTTCGGTGCTTATCGCAGATTTCACGAACGAGACTGCCGATCCGATCTTCGATGGCACGCTTGAACCGATGCTAGGGGTAGCGTTGGAAGGAGCACCCTTCATTAGCCTTTATAACCGCGGACAAGCCCGAAAAGTCGCCCAACAAATGCAACCGAATGAAACGCGCCTCGATGAGAAAGTTGCTCAGCTGGTGGGAGTGCGCGAAGGGGTTGGGGTTGTTCTCTCCGGCTCAATCGCGCGCCACGGCGATCGCTACGTGATTTCTTGCAAAACCGTGGACTCGATGACGGGAAGGTCCATAAACAGCAGCGAAGCCAAGGCCAAAGACAAAGAAACGGTGCTCAGAGCAGTGGACGAATTGGCCGCTCGCGTTCGCGCTTCCCTGGGCGACACTACGCCCGAGTGGGCACAACGGGCACAAGCGGAAACTTTTACCTCGAGCTCCATCGAAGCGGCTCACCAGTATTCGGCGGCCATGAATCTCCAGTGGGCCGGAAAGTACGAAGAAGCCGTGCAAGCGTTCAAGCACACGATTGAACTGGACCCCGACATGGCTCGGGCTTATGTCGGAGTGGCGGTGATCTTGAACAATCTGGGACGGCGCCAGGAAGGCCAGGAGTTCTACAGACAAGCCCTGGCGAAGATAGACAAGATGAGCGACCGGGAAAAATACCGGACACGCGGCGCCTACTATCTGCACGCCAGAGAACCGGACAGAGCGCTCGAGCAGTTCAAAAACCTGGTGGAACTCTATCCAGCCGATTCGGCGGGGGCGGCGAACCTCGCGTTTGCGTATTTTCTCCTACGCGATATGCCCAAGGCGCTTGAGTATGGCCAGCGGGCCATCGATATCAATCCCAAGAATGTGCCGCAAAGAAACAACCTGGGCCTCTATGCGATGTACGCCGGGGACTTTGCAACGGCGATCAAGGAACAGCGCCACGTGCTGGAGCTCAACTCGTCCTTCGAGCGAGCGTATGTGGGACTTGCGCTGTCGCAACTTGCCGAGGGGCAACCGGGTGAGGCCGTCCAGACCTACACCCATCTGCAAGGCATAAGTGCGGTGGGTGCTTCCTTCGCCTCTGCCGGCTTGGCGGACATTGCCTTGTTTCAGGGCCGCGCGACGGACGCGATCAGCTTTCTCGAAAATGGTGCAGCCGCTGACCTGAACAACAAATCCACGGAAAGCGCCGGAATGAAACTTGCGATTTTGGGTCAAGCACAATGGCTCGCTGGCCACACACCGCAAGCGATTTCGGCCGCCGACCGCGCGATAAAGACCAACAGCGACGACGGAGTGAAATTCCTGGTGGCACGCGTGTATCTGGAGGCGAGCCGCCCGCAGCAGGCCTTGGTGTTAGCAAACGGGCTTAAAGCCAGCCTCGAAACGGATGGTCGGGCGTACGCCAAGCTCATCGAAGGAGAAGCAGAGCTGGCGCACCATCAACCCCGCAACGCGCTCCAGTTTTTTGAGGATGCAAAGAAGGTGGCGGACACTTGGACGGGGCGCCTCGATCTGGCGCGAGCCTATATCGAGCTCCATCGGTTCGCTGAGGCGGATGCCGAGTTGGAAACTTGCTTGAAGCGTCGCGGGGAAGCCACCGCACTGTTTCTTGACGAATCGCCGACTTACTACCTGTTTCCGCCCGTCTACTACTATCGGGGCCGGGCACAAGAGGGAGTGAAAAGTCCCACAGCCGCCGAATCCTACAGGACATTTCTGAAGTTGAAAGGCAAAGCTGACCGCGACCCGCTCGTCGTGGACGCACAGCGGAAGGTCGCACGGTGACCTCGGGGGATGCCCTCTGCACGCAGCGCGACTTTCAACTAAGGTATGACTGCTGTCGCTTGGTTGGAAAATGGGCTCTCGATGCCGTTGACCGTCACGGCAGTTACAACGTAAAAGTACGTCGTCCCGCTTGTCACCGCCGTATCTGTGTAATTTAAAGCAGTCACGGGGCTGGCATTCAACTTCACATACCCGCTGCCTGATGTGGTCGATCGATAGACGTTGTAACCGGAGACGATTGAGATGCTGGAATTCCAGTTCAAAGCTACGGAGCCCGGCAAAACAACAGCAGCCGTGAGTGCGGTGGGTGGGGCTACAAATATATTGAATGGGTTCGAGGCTACACCACCGGCGCCGGTTGCCGAAGCAATGAGCGTATAGCCTGTGCCCGGCACATCGATGCTTAGGTTTGGAAACGCCGCGTTTCCCACAGCATCGCTTACCGCCGACGTCGTTCCTGACAGGGTTCCACCGGCAGGGTTATTCCCAATGGCGATTGTGACCGTGACTCCGGGCACGACAGCCCCGGTCGTGTCCGTGAGCTTAACCAACACGGCTGGTGTGATCGCAGCGCCTGCCGCCGTCAGCGTGGGTTGCTGGGCAATAGCAATGAGCCCAGTGTTCGCAAACACCGTGAGCGGCAGGACTGCGGCCGGAGAAGTTTGCGGTGGGAACGACGAGTCCGTCGCTCGCACTTGGACATTGAACACTCCGGGAGTTGTAGCTGCACCAGTGATCGATCCGCTGGTGCTGGGAGTAAGCCCTGTCGGTAGTCCGGTAACACTCCACGTGATAGGCGGAATCCCTCCGCGTGCGGACACAGAATTATTGTAGGGCGAGTTTTGGACAGCAGGAGGCAAGCTCGTGTTGATGACACTCAGAGGACTCACTTGTCGAATGCTGAGCTGTTGCGAAGCGGCATGCCCCGCTGAATCACTGACCTGTACCGTAAACGGAAACGTTGCGGGGAAAAGGCAAACTTCCCCCGGACATCCCGGAACGCCAGAAATTAGCCCCGTCTCGGGATCGAGCGTCAGGTTTCCGCTTATCCCCGACGTGAACGGCAAGGTGCCGCTGGTGATGGTATAAGTCAGCGGTGGAGTTCCGCCGAAAGCCTGTATTTGGCCGCTGTAGGGCGTACCTGTAATGGCATCGGGTAGTCCTTGCAGAACGAAGATTGCCCCGCCCGGAAAGGAGCCTCCCGGAAAACTGAAGGGAACCGTGTTTGTGCTGGTGTTCGCCGCTTGCGAGGTCACTACGGGCGCAAGGAGGCCTTGGCTGATCGCGTTCATAGCGTCGCCGGTGATCGGACCACGAAGAGTAAGGAACACCTGCTCACCAGGGGCCAGCGAGAACGTGGTATTCGTCACGCTGGAGTTCCTTGCGACTGTTGGGTCGGTCGCCGTATCGGTTGGGTTAAACGTAGCGGCTGACTGGATAGGGGGATTGCTGACGTCAGCCAGCAGCACATTCGCTTGTTGCAAGCCGAGGGAACATCCGACGGCCACAGGGTTTGCGTAAATCTTGTTCAGAAGAAGCTGAAGCGGGCTGGTCACCGGCTGAGCGCTGACTAGTTGGACGTGGTAGGAGGCTGAGGTGTTGCCACTATTGGTTACCAGGTAGTTGGCGTCCGATATCGGCGCATTGGTCGTAAGTGCCGTCGATGAAACATTGGGGCTGGACACATTGGGACTGGAAACATTCGGGCTCGAAACGTTGGGACTGGACACATTGGGGCTCGAAACATTCGGGCTCGAGACGTTGGGCACCGCCAATCCCCCCGCAGTGGGGCTATTAGTAAAAGACTGACTTGAGACGTTCGGGCTGGAGACGTTGGGGCTGGAAACATTGGGACTGGAAACATTGGGGCTCGAGACGTTCGGACTCGAAACGTTCGGACTGGACACATTCGGGCTAGAAACGTTCGGGTTGTAAACTTCTACTCCGACAATCGTGGTGCCTGCGGGTGCGCCGTCAGGATCGATTAATCCCGGCACCGTGCCGTCGGCGTTCAGCACCAGGAAGCCAGAGAGCCCATTAGGGCCGGGGTTGCTCCCCGGCGCAGGAATCTCCTGCACGTTGATAGTGATGCTTGCTGTCGGATTGGCGGAAAGAGCGAACACCGGACGCGTGATACCGTTATGAGGTCCGACGGCTACATCGAGTTGCGTGGTCGGTGTGGGAAGCGGAGAAGGCGGCGGATTGCTGGTCGCAACAAACGAAGCGAAGCCGCTGGGATCGAGGGAGCCGTTTGCGAGTTGCGGCTGGTTCGCAATCGTCAGGCGGAAGCTTCTTTCGACAGACGTGAAGTTCTGCACCAGAATGACAAAGGCACGCTGGAGGGTGGTGCTCAGCGGCTTCGACGTTTGCGGCGATGAAACAGCCAGACCCTGGGTAATGCGGCTGCTATAAATGTTTTGGTTTCGGCTGGCCGTAGCAGTTGCATCGCAAGGAGGCCGAGTCTGCGTGGGATCAAAGATGCTTTGGCCAGCGAAGATGGGAGTGTACTTGGTCCAGTCCCCGCTTGCTGGCGCCTGGACATCACGATTGTCAGTCCACGTTGCAATGTGTACGGGAGCAGGCTCGGGGGCTGTGTCAAACGTCCAGGAAGTTCCATTCGGCTTGAAGGTTGGCCCCGCGATGTCCACATAATCGCCGAGAAATGGCGCAATGCCGCCTTCAAAGATGGGCAGGTTGGGAGGATTTACTTCCAGCTGCTGTACCGGAGCATTCACACCTGAGGTCAATCCTGTGGTGCCGAAGCGAAACTGGGACACACGTGCGGTGGTGAAGCTGGGCGCTCCGGCAGGGCATATACCGGTTGGAGTGAACTGCGCCACGCGCACATCCAACAAATGTCGCATGGCGGTCAGACCAGCGTCGTTCACAAAAGGGCCAAATATGGGTGCGAGTGGTTCCGAGATACCCACGCGTTGCTCAAGAACCAATCGGCCTTGAGCATCGGGAACGGGAAATCCATCGGCATTGAAGTTATATGCGGACGGGTATGCGGGGGAGAAGGATCCCAGAGTGTGGTCAAGATGCAGGTCATAGTAAAGAACCATGAGCTTCCCGCCAGCAAACGTTAGCGCGGGCATGAACTGATTGCCGCGAGTGAAGCTGCCCGAGAAGTCGTCGGCAACCGCGCCATTATCGACGCGGAAGGGCGTGGTCCAGTTCACCCCATCGAGCGAGGTCGACATCATCACTCTGGCATCCCCCATCGATTGGGGATCCCGCTGCGACCACGCCAGATAAACCTGTCCGCATCCGTCAATGGCCATTGCAGGAAATGCCGTTGTGCGTATTTCCGGTCCGCCCCCGATTGTGGGCATCGTGTTTTCGTCAAAGAATGAAGGGGTGGCGGACGGGATACTTGAGTTAAAGCTGGGCAAGGTCACGGCCAGCACGGCTTTGGGAAATGTTTGGCCTCCGTCAGTTGATTTGGCAACGGTAATGCCATCCGGGGTGCTCGCCGCGCCCACGGTTCGCCAAGCCACGTACACGTTTCCGGTCGAGGGATCAACGGCAATGGTCACGCCTTGATTCAGCGGATAGGCTTCGCTCAACTTTATTGGCACGCTCCAAGTAGCCCCGCAATCGGTCGATCTCGAAAAATAAACTTTGGTGCGAACGAGGCTATTTCCTACAAAGTCGCTCCAGGCCATGTACACGTTTCCGGCAGGAAACTTTTGCGTGACTGTACCCCCTGGTGCCCCGGGTTCCGGCACCGTGATGGTGCACATCGCCGCGCCGCGCGGAATGTCCGTGGCGACCCACGGTTTATCCAAAAATTGGCCGGCGTTACCGCTCTCCAGCACGGAAGTGCCGATGTATCGGATAGGGTCGGTGTTTGTGTTGATCGTCGTGGTAGTCGCGTTTCCATTCTCTTTGTTGTTTAGGTCAATGAATCGGGAGACGAAGACCACACCGCTATTCTGGTTGCGGTTGAAAGCAATGCCGCTGTAGAAAAACAGTCCGTTGGTTCCGGCGCGCACGACAGGATCCGAGGCGGCCTGGAACTGCTTCGGAGTTTTTAGCGGTGAGGAGAGCCCCTCAGGCGTTTGGTCCAGCGAATAGCCGGGAAGCAAGGTGCTTTGCCACGTCGCGCCGCCGTCAAACGATTTGAAGACGCCCAGCCACGCATCTCCGGTCTCACCCGTCGCGAAAAAATTGAGGTCTACCGTCCGGTAGTCATTCGCGCCCGCCAGCAGATGTAGGGGATTCCGCGAAGATACGGCAATGGAAGGTTCATTCTGCCGCTGGAGGAACGGATCACCACCAGGCCACTGTGTCCCCGAAACCATGTTTACGTTTTGCCCGGGGGTCGGGGCTTGAACTTGAGCGGCTGCTTGTGGCGTGAAAACGGAAACCAGAGCAACGAGTATTCCAAGAGCCAGGAGGTACCGTGGGCTGACGAGCATGAGAAGGCCTCCAGTGAATCTATCGCCCTAATAACGTGGGATCCAAATTGCTACTCTCGCTCACAGGGCAGTTGGATACGCAAGAGACTCAAGACTCCTAGGACGCCTGGAACGCACGGGGACAAAGTGTTTCGGAAGGCTGACTGGGTCTCAAGTGCAAGAATCTTTACGCTTTTAAAAGAATCCTTGTCAAGTGAAAAACGCGGCCTAACTTGGAACGGAAACACCACATGTGCCAGACGTTCTGGATGCCGGAGAACTGAGGGCCTTATTGACGGAGCTTCAGGACCCTGCTCGTGTGCTGGTGTTGTTGGCGGCGACAACAGGATTGTGGGTAGGTCTCCGAGGCTTTGGGCGTGAAGTGATGCGACCTCGACTTCTGCTCCTGGGGCGATTAACTTGAGCCGAGGTGTGATTCATCGAGGCAAACACTGCTGAAATGCTACATCAGACCCGCGGAAAAAGCCTGGGTATCGGCTTTGTGAGGCGTCTGCCCTTAACGCGGGACGTTTACGCGCAAGTCTGCTGTTTGCGTGGAAGGTTGTGGAGATGATTCGGCTCGCTGCAGGAACGCTAGCTGTTCCTTTGTGTTCCCACGACGGACAGGTCCGCGTCTGTATGTCATTGATTTCATAGAGCGGCCGATCGGAATTTCTTCATGTGTGGGTTCGCTGTTATATTACTGTGGCTTTGGAGGCTCCTCAAAAATCCTGAAGATCAGGTCGCAGCTAAATTCGTTAGCGTGTTGGGTGTCTATTTCTTGCTGCTTTTCCTGGTTTATGGGGCCAAAGAAATTTTTTCCTCCTCCGCCGTCACTGGTCTTGACAACCTATCTTGGATGATGGGGGCATGGCTGCCGCTTGGATGCGGCTTTGCCCTCGTGTCCCAAGAGACTCTGAGGCTATGAAGCACTCCGAGTGCAGGTCGCTCAATGTGAGGGATGCTTTCGTGGCAAGACTTCGTCTAGGGCCATCGCTATGCACGGCACTTCAACAATCGCCACCAAAGGGAACCACGCCATCCGCCAATCAGGATATGTTCGAAGTACCACAATGAAGGCGGCAAGATGAATAGGAAGAAGAATAGAAAACGGGGCCCAAAATCTCGTATGCCTCACATTGGCCCTATACGTACGACAAATTATCCAGACAAAGAATCCTGTCCAAAAGCATAAGCCAAACCATGTTGCAGGTATGACAATACCGTTCCGGACGGCAACGATAGTGACCCCGCCAATGACCAGGAAACAGGCCAAGGCGATTCCGAATAGCTTTAGCCCCTCTAGCGCGAAACTAACAATTCGGGCTGGCCAAGTAACGCTTGAAACTGGCTTGGCATTGCTCATGGGGTCGGCCTACGGCATATCGCTCTGGAGTTGGTCTTGAGTTGGCTTTAATGAACTCGTGAGCCGCTAGAACTCGAACCTGATGGAAACCGCTCCGGGAACAACTTTCCCTCGGACCATGATCGGGGTGAATTCCCATTGTTTAGCTGCCTCCATCGCGGCCTTGTCAAGGGCCTCGCCCCGGCTTTCGCGAATGATGGCGTTGGTCACGTGCCCGTGAAGGTCAAGTTGGACGATTACGATCACCGTGCCATGACCCGCGTGAGGGCACGACCTTGTGCAAAGGCCTAGGCGGAACGAACTGGGACGAGTCAAATTGTCCCCCCTGACCCGGAACCCTCGGCTCAACGCCTTCGAGAACAAACGCGGAATCCGTTTGGGACGGGAGATCGTCGATTTGCGTAATTTCCAAGTGAAGAACCACGGAACCTTTTTCAGAGACATCAATGCGCCGCGGAACCTGTTTCCCGTTCCAATCGGCGAAATTAAGATAAGAACTTGTCCTGGACCCCTCAAACGCGCCGAATAAGAGCCCAGTCGGAGCAAACCAGAAAGCCTGGCCGGTCACTGGGTTATTTTGCTGGTCGACTGGCCCGCGAGCGACACGCACGACGTCGGCGCCATTCGATTTGACCGCGGATTGGCCCCAGTCGCCTTCGTAGATAGAGTAGCGCTTGTCCGGAAGATGGCCGTCAAATTCCTGGATCACGTCGTCGCCCCTACAACTTTTCGATAAACACGGTCGCCTGGCTGAGATTCAAGTACGGTAACGTCGCGAAGTTTGGTTTCGCGGCGCCACTTGGTTGGTTCCTGCCAGATCACGTCGTAGCTCCCAGGTGCCGTCTCTCCCCATTGAAAGCTCGCGACCAAGTGGAACGGCCTGCAGCCCTGCAGGTTAAGGTCGCTCAACTCACGCGAACGCTTTATCCATTGCATGAACGGCTGCGCGCTGAGTCCTGCAGGATTCGTGCCGAGTAAGCTCGAGTTTTGCTTTGAACGAAACGGAGAGATAAGTGCTGACCAACTACCTCTCGGCGCTGTATCGGCGCATCGCTGCTCGGCGGGGCGCCAAGCGCGCGATCATGGCGGTCGCTCATGCGCTGCTGGTGATTGCTTATCACCTGTTGAAGCGCAAGGAAGACTACCGAGAACTCGGTGCGGATCACTTTGACCGGATCGACGTAAACCGAATCCGCCGTTCCTTGGTCAGGCGCTTAGAACGTCTGGGCCACAAAGTCACTCTGGAGCCACTTGCCCAGACTGCCTGAGAGCTATTTTCGTAGGAGTAAGCGCTCGTCCAGCGAGAGGCGACACTCATGCAGATCGAGGAAACCGCGGACGGGCAACCCCGGAAGTTGTGCCTGGGAAGTTCCGCAAATCGGAAAGTTGCTGCCAGTACTTGATCGCTCTTCGTTCTCAGCCCACCGCGCCCCCCGACGCCGTACGCGAGAGGGTGTCCTTATCGGTTTCCTTCGTCCCACCCCTGTCGATTTCGATCGAACCTTTGAAGTCTGCGCCGTCATCGATCATGATCTGCGCCGTCCTCAAATTCCCGATCACCGAACCGCCCTTCTTGATCTCGATCCTTCCCGTCGCGTGCACGTTGCCTTGCACACAGCCGTATACCACCACGTCGCGGGCGTCGATGTCAGCCGTTAGCTTCGCCGCCGGCCCCACCGTTACCTTCCGCTCGTCAAGCTGGATCATTCCTTCAATCGAGCCGTCGACCAGCAGATCCTCGGTGCCGGTGATGTCGCCCTTTACATGCAGGCTCGGCCCCAAGCACGCCGGAGACCGGCCCGTCGTGGAATCTACCGGGCGCATCGTATTAGGGCTCTTCTGATCAGTCTGGGAATTTTTCGGTTCCGGGACCGCGGCTTGCGGCCCATTCGCTTTCTTCGCACTCCACGTAAGTCCTTCCATGGCTTTACCTCCGCTTTTGTTGAGACGCGCACGAACTACATAAAGGTTTACTCGCGCCGACGCGAAAATGGTTCGCCAACTCCCGATTAGCCCGGCGCACTTCTTCTAGTACTTAACACATTATAAAAAGGGCGCCCCTTCGGAGTACGTTTTGAGTGCGTTGCTCAAACTACTCCAGAAAGGAGCACCCTTTTATGACCAGCATTAAATATATCGGCATGGATGTGCATACGGAAAG
>Ga0126379_10000137_pt1 | contig 35443 bp, 24 predicted proteins | sample PanSoiMetPlot_24_FD_92640 | JGI IMG/M metagenome (GOLD analysis project Ga0126379, IMG submission 92640) | Tropical forest soil microbial communities from Panama - MetaG Plot_24 | ecosystem: Environmental > Terrestrial > Soil > Tropical forest > Bulk soil | place: Panama | collected 2016-02-17
CGATCCACTCTTTGGCGCAAAGATTCTACAGGATTCCAAGGGGTAAGGGAGTCGCTGCTGCGGGAACAGCCTCGCTTGGAAGCGAAGAATAGGAGGGTGTCAGAATCTAGGCAGGCTGTGCACTTGCTGTCTGCGACGCGAGGGCGATCTCGTAGGACTTGCGCAAAAGCCGGATAGCACGCTCGACGTCGTCCGGATTCCGAAGAAAGACACTTACCCAGCCTGATTTAGGAAGAATGTGGTGCGGCTCAGCCTCTCCACTTCTCACCAGTTCATCCCGCACATGCCGGGGAAACGGAATGTCAACGAGGCTGTCGCCGTGTACGTGGCCGATTTCACGGCGGCCAACGCGGAATTCCGTGCCGCCAAACCGATGTGGTGCATGTTCGATTTCTTCCCAGCGCGCAACGGCTTCGTGGATTTGCTGCCCCGCGCCCTTCACCATGGCTATACTCCTCCACCCTCAATTGACCTGCACATACTTGGATGTTCGGTCGAAGCGCATCGTTAAGTCGACACGATGGCGACCATGCCAAGCACGGGAAGAGCGAGGGCTGGGTCGCCCGTGACCTTCACTTGGGATTGAGCGGATGCACGGTCAATGCCTTTGGTGAAAATGCGCCAGGCGATCTCCTGCGGGATGGTGGTTTCGGCGGCAGGTCGATCTTGGTCGTGTTCCTTAAGGGCCCAGCCACTATCTTCGCGGCGCACAGTCCAACTGCCCCCGCATTCGCCGGACACGGTGACGCGAAGCGCGGTTCCCGCTGCGGCGGATACGGCGCGATAGGTAAACGGCAAGGCACGCATAAAACAATCCAGCACCGGATAGTAAAGTTCAGGTGTCAGGATGCCCGCCCCGCGGATTCCTGGACGCTCGACGGCCATTCGAATCTGCTGTTGATGGTGCCACCGTTCGGTGTATTCGCGAGCCGTGTCGAACCAGTTGGCAGATTTTTCTTCGCCCGCCCAGCTCACGCCAAACGGTGCTTGCGCGTACGGATCACGCCCGGCGTGAAACTCCGCAAGCTGTTTACACGCCACCTCGATCAGAGAAATCAGGACTGCTGGGCTCAAGCGGCGATACACCGTGACGCCTTGTTCATTCAGGCGGTCGATGTACGCACCCCATGCGCGAGGCGAGTCGATATTCGGAGCCGGGGCCGCGCAGCCGTCGCGCGCGATAGAGATTCCTCTCAGGGCCGTGTCGAGCAGATGCGCCGCGACGTCTTTAACCTTCCACTTCGACGAGACCGTCGGCTTCTCCCAAGCCTCGGGGGAGAGCGAACGCAGCAATTCGAGCAGCATCCCGTCCACCTTGGGGAAGAGATGGGCGGTGAAAATGGGGTGTAGTGGATCAACTCTGTCCGTCGCAGGATGTGTGGCCATGCAAGAACTCTATGCATGGAGGGGGCCGAATTGCAATCGCCTGAGTCGTCCTGCCTCCGCAACCTTTTTATGCCCGCAGGGTTTCATTGCGTGTACGCGCTCTCTGACCGAATGAGTCGACAGGAGAGAGGCTTCGGAACAGAGCAATGCAGAAGGGATCGACAACATGCGCTACCTAAGATTCGCGGCTCTACTCGGGATTTGCCTGTTTTGCGCTTCGTTTGCAAGCGCACAGAGGGTTATTGTTGGCGTTGGAGTGGGACCGGGCTACGGACCGGCTTATGTTGGCCCGCCGCCACTTTGCACCTACGGCTACTACGATTATTACCCGTACGCGTGCGCGCCCTATGGCTTCTACGGACCGGAATGGTTTGTAAACGGCGTGTTCGTCGGCGCGGGGCCTTGGTATCACAGGCCTTATTGGCATCGGGGATACTATTACCGGCGACCCGGCTACTATCGCCGAGGCTGGTATGGACGTGGCTGGCGCGGCGACTGGGATCATGACCGATGGCGCGATCATGATCGCGGCTGGCGTGACCGGGAGTGGCGCGGGGACCGTGAATTCCACGGCCACCACTGGCACCGGGACTGACCGGGTTCCAGAATCGAAGATTAGAAACGGCTGGCAACCAGGATTGCCAGCCGTTTTTCTTTTTGTGGCGCGGTCCTTCGAAAACGGTGCGGCTGAGCTGAGCTAAACGAGGACCTCCTTGTCCGCGGGCTGCGGAAAGTGCTGCGAAAACCAGAAGGAAAACGGCGTCGCGCCATATTGCTGGTAGTGCTCGAGACGCTCGCGTCCTTCCGCTACTGTAGGAATGTGCCCCGCCGGAATCCACCACAGGCAATAGACGGGCTTGTCCATCTTCTCGAACCACTTGGCCCGGTCTCGCAAGACGCGGGCGTGATCTGATTGGTAAGCATAGTTGCGCAGTGCCTCGAGAGACTCCCAGACAGACATGTTGACCAGGATGGACCGGTCCCTCTCATCGTAAGTGATGTCCGTAGCGTTCCCCGATGCGGACTGCAGGCGCCAGACGAAGCCGCGAGCCTTGTCGGCAAGCGCGTTGATCGGTTCGAGCTGAGCCACAAATTCAGCAATCTTCGGATCGTCGATGGGGGCAATCAGCCGGCCAATGTTGATTTGCGCGAGATGGTAGCTCATGGTTGCTCTACAAGATGCCTTTCGGAATCCGAAAGGATACATGGGGAATGGAGCCCCATCGGCTTCAAAAAGCAAAGCGATAGCCCAGAATCATCTTGGCGATCAGATGATCGGTGGAATGCGTCAGGCCAACGCCCAATCCGAAATTCACCTCCCATTTCGGCGAGAGGTTCAAATCAATGGCCGGAAAGATTTGGTGCTGCTGCTGACCGATAGGAAGAAAATCCGTGGCCGGACCGACGGCGCCATAGTACTCGAATCCACCTGTAATTTTCTTCGTAAAGTCGTAGCTGAGCTTGAAGTTCGGCGAAAAGATGACTCCCTGAGACACACTTTCGCCATGGAGGGAGCGATCGAAGGTTGGATTAAAAGACCAGTACCAGGGACCCGACTTTTTATCAATAATCGGGCGGATCTCCCAGGTCCACGTGTCGGTCGAGAACTTCCGCCGCTGATAGCCAATCTCGTTCGAAAGGCTAAGGCCTACGGGCCAGTTCCACTTTTTCGGCACGCGCACCCGGGGACGAATGTGGTTGCCGACCCAATCCCATCCCTGGCCGTTTTGCATGGAAGTGAAAATGTAAAAGCCGGTCTCAAACCAGTCATTGAAGCCATGCGTGATCTCGATGGTCTCGTGTACCTGATGGTTGGTGGGAAGCAGGCCGTCCTGGATGGTCTTTGAGCCTTGAACGGTGAAATTGCTGTGCAGTTCGACCATGGTGTGATGCGGTTCTACCGTTTCGTAGCCGTAGACCTGAATCTCATAGTTGTCTTGTGCCCGAGCGGAAAACGGCAGAACTACACCCAGGAACACAAGACCACCGCAAACGATGGCGATGCGCAACTTCAATGGCTCACCCTTAAGAGGCAGCTGAACCGAAGCTCCCTAGGGTATCTCGGATTCCTGGTGAACGAAAAACAGTCTGATACGGAAACTACGCGTGCGGGTGCGCCTTGTCGTAGACTTCCATCAATTGGCGAATGGAGGCGTGCGTGTAGCGCTGCGTCGTGGAGAGCGATTGATGCCCCAGGAGCTCTTGAATGGCGCGCAGGTCGGCCCCGTCGGCAAGCAAATGCGTTGCAAAAGCGTGGCGCAGCGAATGCGGATGCAGGTCCCAGTTGACGTTAACCAAGCGCACATACTTCTTCACGATGCGCCCCACGGAGCGCTGCGTCAGCCGCCGGCCCGCATAGTTCAGAAAAACCGCCTGCGCGTGCGGGTCTGCGCTGTCAGTTGACCCGTTGGTTTGCCTGAGGAGCTGTTCGCGCACAGGCCAATATTTCTCCAGCGCTTCTTGCGCTTTTGCTCCGTAGGGAACGATCCGCTCTTTGTTTCCCTTGCCTCGAACGCGCAAAATACGCTCTTTTTGCTCGACATCGAGCAGGTTCAGACCGGTAAGTTCGCTGACACGCAAACCCGCAGCGTAAAGCAGTTCCAGCAACGCGCGGTCGCGCCGCCGAAACAACCCTTCCTCCATGTGCGCGCGCTCACCCGGATCCTTTTGCTTCGCGGTCCTCCGTTGTTCCCTCCCGAGCAAACGCTTTTTAGAAGGCGCGGCAGCACCGTTTCCACCTTGAACCATCCCCGCAAGATGGTTGAGAAAGCCGTTCATCTCTTCGGCGGAAACTACCGAAGGGATGCGCTTCGGAAGCTTCGGCGTGGGTACCAGGCGTGCCGGGTTTTCCTTTAAATATCCTTCTCGTACGCAGTATTTGAAAAAGGATCGCAAAGCTGCAAGCTTTCGCGCGATGGAGCTTTTCTCGAGCCCCTGGTCATGCAGGTGCGCGACAAACTCGCGGATCATGGCGTGGTCCACCGCGCGCAGAGCAGGGGGCGTGGCGCGAGGCGGCGTAAGAAATAGCAGGAATTGACGAAGATCCTTCGCGTAGTTGGAAACCGTGTGAGGAGAGGAGTTCCTTACTGTCCGCAGATATTCGAGGTACTTGGCGATCGCTTTTTCCATTGCCACCTGCCAATGAAGAGAAGGTCCCCCGAAACAGTATAGACGCGCAGGCCCATGCAGAAGCGGAAAGTGGAAACCTGTTTCGTCAAATGAAGGGTGGTCAGGACTTCACCGCCACGGGGACAGGAGCTTCTTCCGGCTGCGCCGCGGGCGGAGCTTCAGGCACAAGCTTTTCCCAATCACAACCTTCCTTCAGGCAGGCGTGTACTTTGCCGATTTTTGAGTTTTTCTCGACAATGAATGGCGCGCCACACTTCGGGCACGGCTCCGCAATCGGCATGTACGGCGTGGTGAAATCGCAATCGGGATACCGCGAGCATCCGTAGAAAATCCGCGGTCGCCCGCGTCCGCCTTTCCCAGCGCTGCCCCGGCGCACGAATTCTCCCTCGTTGCACTTCGGGCATTTGATGCCCATGGTGATGGGCCGCGTGTACTTGCACTTTGGGTAGGCGGAGCAGCCGATGAATTCGCCGAAGCGCCCGTGCTTCTTCACTAAACCGTTCCCGCACGTAGGGCACTTTTCATCGAGCGGCTCATCGGGCTGATGCGCGATGCGGGTGCCCTGGACCAGCCGACGGGTGGTCTTGCAATCCGGATAACCGGTGCACGCCAGGAAGGTGCCGAATCGCCCGCGCTTGATGGCCATCTCCTTGCCGCAGTTATCGCAATACTCGACTTTGTTTTCCTCGCCAGCGTCCGGCAACATCGGCGAAAGGTCTTCGATAAAGTCGCAATCGGGATAGCGCGAGCAGCCCAGGAAGAATCCGTGCCGGCTAATGCGTTCCAGCAATTCGCCTTGGCCGCACTTCTCGCACTTTTTCCCGGTGGGAATGCCGGCTTTGTACGAGAGCATCTCCTCGTCGGCCTTGTCGAGGTCCGTGACGAATTTCCCCCAGAACTCTTTCACGGAATCGCGCCACGGCAGCTTGCCCTCTTCGATTTCGTCGAGTTCCTCCTCCATTCGCGCGGTGAACTTGAGGTCGAAGATGTCCTCGAAACTCTTTACCAGCAGCTTGCATACGCGCTCGCCCAGCATGGTCGGTGAAAACCGCCCTTGATTCTTGGTGACGTACTCTCTCTCAACGAGGGTCGAAATAATGGCGGCGTACGTGGACGGCCGCCCAATCCCGTCCTCTTCCAGTTCCTTTACCAGAGTCGCATCGTTGTACCGCGGCGGCGGCTCGGTGAAGTGCTGCTCAGGACGAATCTTGTCCAAACGTAGCAATTGGCCCTCAGCAACCTCCGGCAGCGCTCGGCCCTCGCCCTCATCGTCTTTCTCATCGTCCTCGCGGTCGGCAGTGGACGCCGGCAACTGATAGACGCGAAGATAGCCATCGAATTTTTGCACCGATCCGCTTGCGCGGAACGTATATTCGCCCGCACGAATGTCGATGGTCGTCTGATCAAAAATTGCAGGAAGCATCTGCGACGCGACAAACCGCTGCCAGATCAACTGGTACAGCTTGAAGAGGTCGTCGTCCAAATATTTGCGCACGTCTTCCGGCGTGCGCGCGACATCCGTCGGTCGGACGGCTTCGTGCGCCTCCTGCGCGTCCTTCTTGGACTTATAGAAATTCGGCTTCTCGGGAAGATAGTTGGGGCCAAACTTTGCGGGAATGAGTTCGCGCACCTGCGCCAGCGCATCGTTCGAAACATGAACGGAGTCCGTGCGCATGTAGGTGATCAGCGCCACCGAGCCTTCCGAACCCAACTCCACACCCTCATAAAGCTTTTGGGCCAGCGACATCGTGCGCTTTGCGGTAAACCGCAGCCGGTTGTACGCGGCCTGCTGCAATTTCGACGTGGTGAACGGCGGCGGCGCGTTGCGCCTCTTCTCCTTTTGCGCCACCGCCGCGACTTGCCAAGTGGCCTTGCTCACCGCGGCCACAATCTTGTCGGCAGCTTCCTGATTTCTTACTTCAATGTCACCATCGTTGTGCTTGATGAGCTTGGCTTCGAAGAGCGGCGGCTTGCCCGCATCCAGCAGGGCGTGGATGGTCCAATACTCCTGCGGGACAAAGGCGCGAATGGCCTCCTCGCGCTCCACGATCAGGCGCAGCGCCACGGTTTGCACGCGCCCCGCCGACAAGCCTCGGCGAACCTTGTTCCACAGCAACGGAGAGATCTTGTACCCCACCAGCCGGTCCAGCACCCGGCGCGCTTGCTGGGCGTCCACGAGATTGGTATCCAATCCCCTCGGGTGCTCGAACGCCGCGCGGATCGCCTTGGGGGTAATCTCGTTGAAGGTTACGCGGAAGATTTTCTTCGGGTCCGCCGGAGGGATGTCGTCCGCCAGGTCCCCGTTGTTTTTACTCTTCTTTCCCGCTTTGGCGTCTTCCGCTTCTTTCGTTTCGGCGGCCTTCCCGTTCTGCTTGCCGGGTGCCTCCACGAAGCGGTTGGGCTTCGATAGCACCATCGCCAGATGCGCGGAGATGGCCTCGCCTTCGCGATCGGGGTCGGGAGCCAGGTACACGGTTTCCGCGGTGTGCGCCGCCTTCCTCAGATCGTGGATGACTTTGCCTTTGCCGGAGATAATTTGCAGGGTTGGCTCGAAAATCTTCTCGTCATGGATGCTGATCTTAGGAGCCTTTGCTTCCACCTTGGCACTCTTCTTTGTGCCTTTTTTCTTCTTTGACGGCTTCTTGCCGGAGGGGTCCTCGCCAGGTAGACGAATCCCGATGGTCTTCGTCGGCAGGTCCATGACGTGTCCGATGGAAGCCTTGACGGTATAGTTCCGTCCCAAATACTTATTAATCGTCTTCGCCTTCGCGGGCGATTCAACAATAACAAGCGAACGAGCCATTTAACTTTTGTAACTCCGTACTGTGATTCGGAAAGGGCGGACCGCGGGGCGTGTGTCCTTCTCGCTACCTTTGGCGCACGTCCCCAGGGATGAGTCCGACCCCTCATGAGATGCATCAGTGGGCCCTGCCGGTTCCTTCGTCTTAGATGGCGTTCCGCCCATGGAGGGATATTTGAACTGCTATCCCCCACTATAACAACACCTTGCAAAACCACTTGCCCGGCAATGGCCGGATGATCCCCTTCATCTCTAGCGTAATCAGGGTAGCCAGAACCTCGGAAGAGTTCAAGCCGGAGCGTTCGACAATGTCGTCAAACGGAATCGCCTCTTCGGCCCAGAAGTTCGCAAAAGCTTATTTTTCGAGCCATGCAGCCCGTTCACGGGCAAAAGGTTTCGATCCGCGAGCCGCGGAATTGCGCTCCTTCCGCAACTACCGCGTAATTTTGGCCGTCAGCCTTGTTATTTCCTGCCGACGAAACGCACGCGCAACGTCGTTGCGCGGCCCTGGCCGCCCGCAAACGCTCCAAAGCATCCGGTTCGAATGCCATTGCCACAGGCAGGAGCGTCAATATTATTCACCACCGAATCGGGATTCCGCCGGCCAAGAATATTCACCCCTTCCACTCGCACCGCCCACAGATACCCTCGCAACTCAAATTTCCGCTCCAGCCCCAGGTTCAGGCTGGCAAACGCCGGGAATCGGGAGGAATTGGGCGGGCCCACCAACTGCTGCTGAAGATTCACAACGCTGAAAGGATACCCGGTTCGATATTCGAAGAAGCCGCTCAATTGGGTGCTCCAGATGTGGGTGGGTAGCCATCCCCACAGGACCAAGCGGTTGAGCGTGTCCCAAGCCACCGGCCCCGGCTGCTGCGCCGCGTAAAATATCGAGCCCAGCGCAGGATTGAGAACTTGGTTGGAGCGCGCTCGCGAACGCGTATAGGCACCATAGATCTCCGTATTTTCCGAAAAAACGTGGCGCACCGAGAAAGTCGCCGCGCGATAGCGGTCTTTGCGTTGATCTTTAAGAAGAAAGATGCCGCCTTGCTGTGTTGGCTGTTGGTCCACGAACGCGAAGCCGTGCGATCCATTCCGCGCGAGCAGTTCCAGACTCACAAGAGTGTTTCGCCCAAATTTCTCCTGCCAGCCCGCGCTCGACGTCGCAAAGCGCGGCTGGCGCAGGCCGCCCGCGGGCATCACAAACTGACTGAGGATAGCACCTGGGGGAACCGCGGCGCCGGTGGGATCATAGAAGGTATCAACTTGTTGCTGGTCGAAGGCCTGCCCCATAAGCGCAAGATTGAGGGGCGCGTTGTAAATGCCCCACCCCATTGAAAACTTGGCCCGATCATCTCCGAAGGGCAGCACGTTGGTCGCTACTCGCGGCCCGGCCATGGCGCTTTGCGTGAACCGGTCCCCATCGGTGCGCAGGCCCGCTTGAAAAACAAAATGCCTGCCCATCGACCACGTGTCTTGCGCGTAGGCCCCTGCTTGGGTGTTCGAAAGCTGGGGAGTGGCGCTTCCGGTAAATGTGGACCGGCGCCGCAAGCAACCTTGCGTATTCACGTCCGCCGCTGTGCAAGGTGCAGTTGTCCCATTAGCGGTGAATGTGGGGTTAAGCACGTCAATCTCCCCACGCTCGGCGGACTGATGAAAAACCAGGGCCGCAACATTCGCGCCAAAGGAAAGCTGATGCGTACCGTGCCAATGCCGCGAAGCCGCCGTCACGTTTGTCACGGCCTGCAACCGGCGGCCGCGTTGTCGCAAGTCTTGAAAATAGTTGCCAGCGGTCCCGTTAATCAGCAAGACGTAGGGCATCGAGCCTTGTGGTGTGTAATCGAGCACGCCGCTGTCCGCGGCGAAGCCCAGTTCAAACAGCGTTTCGTGCAGCCATATCTGGTCCTTCACCGAAACGAAACCGCGTCTTTGGTCGGCGGTGACCGTGGTCGATTGCGGGTCGAGCGCATCCAAGCCCAAGTTGCTTTCGTTCGCGCGGTTGTAGAGGAGGCTCGCGTGCAGGATATGTTTCGGCGAAAAGTTGTATTGCAACCGCAAGAGATTGTCCCCTGCCCATGCTTCGAAGGTGTTGGCGTTCGCGGGAAGCTCTTTCACCACGCCAAACGTATGCTGCAAGCTGATGGAATCGGAAAACCAGAAACGCCCGCGCTCGATCGGCCCGGAAAAATTGAATCGCGGGTACCAATCTCCTAGATGGACGGCTTGCTGGGTGTTGATTCCAGGTCCCGGATTGGTAGTCCCGAAGCGCCACCGGTCGTCTCCGTCAGGAGTTACGAGGCTCAGGATATTTGCGCCAGAGTGCGGATAGGACGCGTCAATTCTCGCCGCCTGCACTTCCGCGGCCCGAGTGGCATCGATATTGAATCTCGATGTCAGCGCTCCGCTCACCGGATCACTGATCTCGAATCCATCCAGCAAGTATTGCGTTTCTCCCGAGCGCGCACCGGCCACATGCAGGTTAGCCCGATTGTCCCGCACAATCTCCGGCAAAGCCACCAGGCTGTCCTGAAGGACATGGCTGTTGGGCATCGGAATATCCCGAATTTGCTGCGCGGAGAGAGTCGAGCGCTGCGCAGTATCCTGGGTATCAATTTGGTTCGAAGGCGCGGTGACTTGCACCTTTTCGCGAACCTCTTGCTCGTGATTCAAAACCAGGGAGAGGTCGTTACTTCCCGCGTGGAGGGTGACCGGCTGACCCGAAAGCACGAAAAAACCCTTCTTCCTGGCTTCCGCTTTGTACTCACCGGCAGAAAGATTGTAGATGGCAAAACGTCCGGCTAAATCGGTTTCTGCTCGGTAGGATTGCCCCGCGGAATCTTCGAGCATGACTTGTGCCGCCATGACCGGCACGCCATTTTCGTCTAGAACGATGCCCCTGCAATCCGCCGGATCCGCCGCCTGAGTTCTCAGACCGAGAAGGGTGAGGTGAACAAGCGCGACGTTAATGATCAGACAAGAAAACCGCATGCAAGACCTTCTCGATAGACCACCTTTGATTAAACTACAGATTGTCGGCGCCCGTTTCTAATTCTTGCGCGGCGTGACGCGGTTCTTGTTTGTCGGTTAGATCTCACAAAGATTGCGTGATGTTCAGCGAGTTGATGTCTGGACTCGGGGTTGTGCCGGGTCTTCTTGAAGGATTGCATCCAGGGTCTTCACAAACAGGTCGGCGTCTTTCTCCCTGAAGACCAGCGGCGGGCGCAACTTGATCACGTTGTGGTGTGGCCCATCGGTTCCGGTTAGAATCCCGCACTCGCGGAGCCGGTTTACGACATAAGACGCTTGCAGCGGCGCGGGCTCCCGTGTGCCCCGATCGACCACCAGGTCCACGCCAAGGAACAGACCCAAGCCGCGAACGTCGCCAATCACCTCGTGCCGTTGCTGTAACTCTTGCAATTTGCTCTTCAGGTGAGTTCCCACGCGTAGCGCGTTTTCTTGTAGCTTTTCTCCTTCCAGAACATCGAGCACCGCAAGCCCCGCCGCGCAAGCCACCGGGTTCCCTCCAAACGTGCTGAAAAATTCCATTCCGTTTGCAAAGCAAGCCGCGATCTCTTTTGTCGTGATCACGGCCGCGAGAGGAAATCCGTTCCCGATCGGTTTCCCCAGAACCACAATGTCTGGCACGACGCCTTGCGTTTCGAATCCCCAGAAGTGCGTCCCCAGCCGCCCGAAGCCCACCTGCACTTCGTCCGCGATGCAGACCGCGCCGGCCGCGCGCATGTGTTCGTAGACTTCCTTCAAATATCCCGACGGGAAAACAATTTGCCCGCCAACGCTTGGCAACGTTTCCGCTAGGTATGCCGCAACACCGCGCCCTTCGCCGCGCACGTGCTGCAAAATTTCCGCAGCGTGGCTCGCGTATTTCGCACCAGCTTCTTGGTCGCCGCGCCGGTACAACCCACGATAATCATCGGCAAGCGGCGCGACGTGCACCCACGGTTTTCGTCCGCGCCCGCCTGGTCCTGTAAATTTGTATGGGCTGATGTCAATCAGCGTGTTTGTGTGCCCGTGATAAGCGTGCTCAAGCACGATCACATCCTCGCGCCCTGTGTGTGTGCGCGCTAGCCGCAACGCCAACTCATTGGCCTCGCTCCCAGAATTCACAACAAAACAAACGCGCAGCGGCTCAGGCAGTTTCTGAGTCAGCCGTTCGGCGTAACGATTCAAGTTGTCGTGTAAATACCGCGTGTTGGCATTCAGCAGCCGGAGCTGGTCCCGCGCTGCCCGCACCACTCGCGGATGGCTGTGCCCCACCAGCGGCACGTTGTTGTAAACGTCGAGATACGCGCGCCCGGTGTCGTCGTAGAGATACTGCATCCAGCCTCGAACGATTTTCAGCGGACGCTCGTACGACACGCTGAGGTTTCTTCCCAGCAACTCGCGGCGCTTTTCGAGCGTCTGCTGAAAACCCGTCTCATGTGGAGGAAAACGATTCGCAGGAATTCCAAGCAAGAGATTCGGATCCGGCGACAGGCTTGTCCACACGGCACGCTGCGAAGCGTAGGCTACGCCGGGAAAATCGCCGCCAGGGTCAAGCAAATCGAGAATGATTTGAAAATGTACGTGCGGCACCCAGCCGCCGTTCTCGTCAGATGTTCCTACGCGCGCAAATTCCTGCCCTCGCGAAATGCGCTGTCCAATTTTCAATCTATCGAGTGTTTGCGTCGTCAGGTGGCCGTACAGCGTGAAGAATTCTCCGACATCATCGGTTTCGTGCCGCAAAATCACCAGCGGTCCATAGTCTTGCGGGACGGCATTGTTCGCGAGAAGGTGCACCACACCATCAAGCGGCGCGCGCAATTCCGTCCCCGGCTCAACAAAAAGATCAATGCCCAAATGAATCGTCCGGCGTTCGTCTACGGGATTATCGGTGCTCGCAAACCGCGGCGAACTGTAAAGCGGCCGCGCTTCGTTGTATCGCCCGACTCCCACGCGCACGCCCGCGCGTTTCATTTCGCCAAAGATTTTCTCGGTAAGGGCCGGAGTCTCCGCAGCGCTCGGATCCGCGCCGAGCAACAAACTGCCTACGCCCAAATCGAAAACGAAACTTGGTGAAGTTCGTAAGTCAACATCCAGGATCGATGCCGCAGATTTTCCATTTGCTGTCAGCCAGCGCTGAACCCTTTCGCCTTGAGGAACGGGTGTCATTCCGCAGGCGGCACGAAATGCGCAATGCGCGAATCGCGGATGAATTTCTGCAAGCTGCTCGAGCGCCTTCCATGCCGGTTCTTCGCTAACGGTCACATACGCATCGTCCGGCTTCACCTTTTTGCGATGCGCGGAATTGGTCACGCTGACCGCCAACCGCGCACCTACCAGAGGAAAAAGAACGGCAACTTCTTCCTGCCGCAGAGGAAATGCATGCTGATAACCGCTAATCAGTTCCGTCGCCGCTTCCAGCGGATCCGTTTTCCCCAGAATCGCGTAGGCCGCCGCGATCGCTGCTTCCGAAACCGTCACGCCATGATGCATATCGCCAAAATCGATCACGCCTGCGACTTTGCGCGGCTGCGGCCAGGGATCGCTCACCAGCACGTTGTAGTCATTCGCGTCGCCGTAAATCACACTGCGGCGCAAGCGCGGAAGCCCCGGCACGACTTCGGCTTCATAAAGCGCCAGGAACTTTTCCACCAGCGCGCGCCGTTCCGCACCTTCGATTTCCGGAAGGTATTCCTTGATCCAACCGGTTCGCGATGAATCCCACTTCAATTCCCGATGCGCGGCAGGATGTTCGAACGATTGCAGCGCCGCATCCATCTGACCCAGTAACCGCCCTAAATCGCGAAGCAACTCTGGCGTGCGCGGATGCACTTCGGCAAGGACCGTTCCCTTCAGGAAGCTGAGCAGCCACACAAGCCGCTCGGAGCCATCTGCGGCAGTGATCTTGAAGTAGAATTCGCGGCTGCGATTTGGCAGCACGCGCGGCAAAGGCAGTTGCGGCGCACGCTCGGACAGATGCACCAGCGCTTTGCATTGCAAGTCAATGAAGGAAGGCTCGCGCGCGGGATGCATCACCTTCAAAACGAAGGCCCGCCCGTCCGCGGTGGTCAAATGAAAATTGTCGTCGAATTCCCCCGGAAGCGCCCTCGCGTTGGCTTCCAGCCCATAAACTTCGCGGGCCAGGCGCGCGGCCTCCGCTTCCGCTACTTGTTGCGCGACGCGTGCTTCCAGCAGCATGCGTCAAAGTTTATCTGCAACCGCGCAATCGCGTCCACGTGAGCAGACAAATCGCGTGCTGCGAACCCGGCCTGACGGCCAATTCCGCAAGTCCGGCTTCAGTCGCGTCCATCCTCCACCGAAACCGGGCCGTTCACGGTGGACAGGTGCACCACTGCAGGTGACGAGCCGAACTCGATTCGCCGGTGCTCGTCATCCCAGGTCTTGCGCGCGCTGCCGCAAATGCTCGCGTGACAACTCATCGGCGCGCGATTGGTCGATTCCACAACAAAGCTCGACTGAAACCCGCTCGGCACCCGCAACGTCACCGGACCATTTTGCGCGTCCGCGGTCAGCCCCTCGCCGTTCCAGCTTGTCTCTTTCAAATCCACCGAGATTGGGCCATTCTGCGTCTTGATGCGAATCTTCCCGCTGCTGCCTTCCATGCTGATGGGGCCGTTCTGCGCCGTAACGTCTGCGTCTCCAGAGAAATGGTGCAGACTGATCGGCCCGTTGTTCGCGTGCGCGGTCAATTTTCCATCTACGTCATACAAAGAAATCGGCCCGTTCATAGTATCCAGCTCCATCGCCGCCGACTTCGGCGCGCGAATCAGCAAGTACACCGTCCAATCCCGATCTTCTCCCGATGGGCCGTGCGTCGACACGGTGCCGTTCTCGATGGTCATGGTGATTTCTGAGAGTACGCGCTCAGCATCAGCGCCCGCCTCCACCGCTTTGCAAGCCGTCACCGAATAATTCGCACTGTCCCCGCCCACGACTTGTGTGCCGCCGTTGGCGTGCGGGTGCACCTTCAATACTGGCGCTTCGGCCTTGCTCAGTGTGCGTGTTTCTGACCGCACCACCGCGTCGCGGTCGTCAAAGCGAAAGTGCAGGTCCGAGCAATCGTTTGCCGGCTGGCGGTGGCTGCCGGAGATGTTCACGGAATGACGCCAATGGTCGTCGGCGTTCCTTACGGAGTGATGCCGTGGGGCGGCAGGCGTGGCTGATAGACCAACCGCAATTAAGATCGAGCCGAAAATCAGGCGAAGATCGGTATGTGGACGCATAAGGCCCTCCTCGCAGCTATAGACGAGGAAAGGTGCCGTTTGTCACGGCGATTCTATCTACTCCCTGCACTACGGCAGACCCGACGAGGGGCGCAGCGACGAGGAATCCTGGCTGCACCTCGGCAATGCCACAAGCACTTGGGACTTCAGTCAGTGCTCCCAGTCCCAATCCCCATCGCTCCCAATCGGCGGCCCGTCGGGAGGCAAACTGGGGGGAGGTGGCATGGCGAATTCTTTCGGATTCTGCAGAAACCAAAGGATTTGCCGAGCTGCCAAGCTCAAGTGCGCCTTTTGCTCATGGTCGCTAGCCGACTCAAGCGAGTGGTCGATCCAAATCTGGAGTTCCCCGAGCTTGAGAGCAGCCACGGCCCGCACCGGCTCAGAGGCGCTTTGCTCTGTGGCCAGGGACAGCAGGTCATACAGCGCCACGCCATCCAGCACATTCGCAATTTGCGCCGCAGCCCCTTGACCATGCGGAGCCTTCCACGTGGCCGTCAAAACCGCATCCAGCACTTCCTCAAGCCCTGGATTCTCCGCATTCCGCGCATGAAACTCCACCAATCTCGCCGCGCGCTCCGAACTGAACAAAAACTGCAACGTGTGCTGGGCCGCGGCCTCCACCGGAGCCATCGCATCAAATGCCGGGCTCGTTCGAATCTTGAAATGCTCCCGCCCGCGTTCGTACTCCGGCGGACGCGGCGGAATCCTCTTCAACAACGATTCCGGCAGCGCCAGCACTTCCGGCTTCAGCGTCGCAAGAACCGCCGCGAGCGCCCGCCGCTGTTCCGCTGGGGCCACAATCTGCGTCGGCGTTTCCCCGTCTCCTCGCAACGCAAACGTGTAGTCCATCCCTCCCACCAGCTTGCTCGCCGCTTCCACCTGGTAGCGATGCAACATGTAGAGCGGCACCAGCACGTCCTCGAGCGTGGCCAGCGGCGCGCCTTCGCGTATGTTGTTCTCGCCGAATCGCCGCAGCGCCGCCGCGCGCACCTGCATCAGCCGGTTCAATTCGTCTACGGCGTTCGTGCCGGAATCCCACAAATGTGCAAGGCTGCTCGAAGACCCCGGCGGCCGCGCGTCCTGATCCGTCAAAAAGCGCAGTCCTCGCGCGAACGCGTCCTTCAGAATCTTGTCGAGCGCCGCGCGCTCATCCACGGCCGCAGGAAAATCCTGGTAACCGTAAGTGATCGACACTTTATCCCATTCGCCGATCCCGGTCGCATACGCATCCGACAAGTCCGGCACGCCGTCCGCCCCGAGCTTGATGTACGGCGGCGGATAATCCATCACCGAAGAGCGGTTCACCGTGCTCGCCGTATAGTTGTGCTCAAGCCCCAGCGTGTGCCCGACTTCATGCGCCGCCAATTGCCGCAGCCGCGCCAGCGCCATCTGCTGCATCTTCGGCGAGAGCGGTTTGCCTTTCTCGTAGGGCGCCAGCAGCGCCTCCGCAATCAAATAGTCCTGCCGCACGCGCAGTGAACCCAGAGTGACGTGCCCTTTGATAATTTCGCCCGTCCGAGGATCAATCACTCCCGCGCCGTACGACCATCCTCGTGTCGCGCGATGCACCCACTGAATCACGTTGTAGCGCAGGTCCATCAGGTCCGCGCCTTCCGGCAGCATTTCCACGCGAAACGCGTTCTTGTACCCGGCCGCTTCGAACGCCTGGTTCCACCAGCGCGCCCCTTCGAGCAGCGCCGAGCGAATCGGCTCCGGCGCGCCGCGGTCCAGGTAATACACGATCGGCTGCACCGGCTCGCTGACCACCGCCTTCGGATCTTTTTTCTCTAGGCGATGCCGCGTCATGAGCCGTTTCACAATCGGCTCGCTGATCGGCGTGGCGTAATCCAGGTACTGGATCCCAAAGAAACTCGCGCGCGGATCATAAGCGCGCGGCTTGTAGCCGGCTGGCGGCAGTTGCACGAACGAGTGATGCTCGCGCACGGTAATGGCGTCCGGCGAAGGCGTCACCTGCCGCACCCACGGGCCTGGTTCCGCGCCAGCGAACGTGAGGGTGGCTTCCACTTCCGTATTCAGCGGAAAATTCCTGGTGTTCGCCAAATAGATTGCAGAGCGTGTCCCCTCCAGATGAAACGCGCCTTGCTTGGTCCGTTGCAGCGCTTCGGGAACGTGATGCGCGTCGCGCAGAAAGAAATCCGTCGCATCCACCAGCGCGCGGTCCTTTTCTTCCGCCGCCACTGTGAATCCCCACAGCGCCGACTCCGCGAACGAATCACGCACCGCGCGACGTTCGTCAGGGTCGTTGCTCACCGCGCGGTATTCGAGGTTTTCCTGCATCAACAGCACCTTCGGCCCGCTGCGGTCAAACCGCACGATGCGTGTTGCGCCCAATTGCCCGCGGTCCAGCCCGATGTCGTTCGACCCAATCCCCGCCGGCAGCCCGCTCTGGTAGAGAAACTCCGTTCCCCACTTGTCAATTTCCAGCCACAGCTTCCCCTGCTTGGCATCCCAGTACAGGTTGAAGTATCCGGGCAGCTTCTGCATCCCCGCCGTCTTCTCCCCGATCGTGGGCATTTGCGCGGGGGCCTGCGGCGTCTCCGCCGCTCGCTGTGGTAGAGGCTGGGCTTCCGCCCGGATCTTTCCGCAGACGGCTCCGCTTACGGCCACAACCGCCAAGACTCCAAGAATTCTCTTGAGCATTACCTACCCCCACCCGCGCCGAATGGTTTTACACCAGAACCCGACAAACCGCCTAACTGTTCGCCGCTGTCATCGCGCGGGCGGGGCGCACGCTCGGCAAGAAGTGGCCGTGGCTGCGGCCACTGGCGAAGGGGTACGTCATGGTTTTCCATGGCCCAACACGCCCCCGACACCGGGAAGTCGTGCAATTTCTCCTGCGTAACCCAGGCTTTCAGAAGGCGTGCGCCAAACATTTCAGCAATTGCAGGTGCGGCAGTGGATGGCCTCACCAATGCGGATGCAGCCGGTAAAGGCGGCTGCGGAGTGGAACATTCCGGCCATCACGACGACGGGGACTTGGCGGATTGGCTGGGGCTGAACGTGAGCGAACTGGACTGGTTTGCTGACTTGAAAGGACTCGCTTGTAAGCGAAACCAGTCCCGCCTAAGCCACTATCACTACAGAATCCCGGCGAAAGAGTCCGGAAACATTCGGCTGATGGAAGCTCCCAAAGCGCGGCTGAAGGAACTGCAGCAAAAGATTTTGCGGGAGATTCTGGAGAGAATCCCGGTTCACGACACGCGTTACGCCGACGATCTTGCTTTTTCCGGGGACGAAGATTTTGAAAGGAGAGCTAAACGGTTTTCCATTCACGCCGCGGCGATGGTGATGAAGGAAGGATTCCGGATCAACCATCGCAAGACACGGGTAATCAGGCGGAGTGTAAGGCAACACTTAGCCGGTTTAATCGCAAATCAAAGGGTGAATATCAGACGAGCGGATTTCGACCGGTTGAAGGCCATTCTCACCAACTGCGTGGGGAAAGGCGTGGCAACCCAGAACCGCGACGGTCACAAGGATTCGGGCGAGCATCTGAAAGGACGGATCGCATTCCTGGCATCCGTCAATCCGGTTAGAGGGCAACGTCTGCGGGCGACCTACGAGCAAATAAGATGGGAATAGGCTTTCGCATCCGGGAACACCGATAGCGAGTCGCGTCTTTCACATTTTTCAGCGCCGCCGAACCCTTCTAAATTACCGTCGTTGCCCACAGACCCGAAATGCCTCTGGTATACTGGCCTCGGCTTGGGAAAACTTACATCGTGAGCCAGCTGCGTATCTCTATCGTGCAATACCTGAACACCGCACCGCTCGTCTGGGGCTTTACCAACGGGCCGCTTCGGGGCAAGTACAACTTGTCTTTCACCGTGCCGTCGCAGTGCGCAGAAGATTTGCGCCTCGGCCGGGCGGACGTCGCGATCATTCCAGCCATCGAGTACCAGCGCATTCCCGGCCTCGCAGTCTTGCCGGACATGACCATCGCGTCCAAGAATCAAGTCCGCAGCCTGCTCATCGTGGCGAAGAAGCCCCTTGGGCAAGTGCAAACCCTTGCGCTCGACAGCAGCTCGCGCAGCACGCAGGTCCTGACGCGCATTTTGTGCGCGGAGAAGTGGCGCATCGCACCGCAATTCTTGCAGGCGCCGCCCGACTTGCAGGAAATGCTGCAGCATTCGGAGGCGGCGCTCATCATCGGCGATCCCGCATTGCGCATCTCGCTCGGCATCGAAAAAGGTAGTTGGCAAGGCCGAGCGGGGCAAACCATTTGCCAAGCGGCCACCCTCGGCATCAGCCGCTCCGAATTGCTTTACGTTTACGACGTTGTCGGCGAATGGCGTGCTTTGACCGGCTTGCCGGCGGTCCTCGCCCTCTGGGCGGTGCGCCGCGAATTGGCCACCGCCGAATTGACCACGGATTTTCTAGCGTCACGCGATTTCGGACTCGCGCATCTCGGCGAAATCAGCTACGAGGCGGCGCAGGACTTGGAGTTGCCGCAAAGCGCGCTCGAATCGTACTTGCGCAACAACATCGATTTTTCGCTCGATGCAGAAAACCGCCGGGGCCTCGAACTGTATTTCGCGCACGCGGCAAAACTGGGCTTGATCCCGGAGGCCGGCGCGATTCACTGGGCCGCTGCAAGGTCTGAAGCCCTGAAGTTGTAGGGGCCGCCTTTTGAGGCGGCCCGCCGGTTTTCTCAAGTTGGACTGGGCTGAAATGTTCGCCCCTGTCATTCGGTAGCGAGGCATGCTGGCTTGCCCAGCTTCACCCGGCTCGATGAGTTTGCAGGAATGAATCTTGGCACTGACAAAACAACAAGCGCTTGAAATGCTCGAATCCGACGATCTCGTTGGCCTCGGCATGGCCGCGCATCAAATGCGCCTGAAGAAAAACGATCCGCGCGTGGTCACTTATCAAATCGACCGCAACATCAACTACACAAATTTCTGCACCGAGTACTGTTCTTTCTGCGCGTTCTATCGGCCGCTCGGCGCGAAAGACGGCTACATCCTGCCGTTCGAGGAGATTTACAAAAAAATCGACGAGATGTTGGAACTCGGGGGCACGGGAATCCTTTTGCAAGGCGGCCTGCATCCCGACCTGCAAATCGGCTACTACGAAAATCTTTTGCGCTCCTTGAAAGCGCGCTACCCGCAAGTGCACCGGCACTGTTTGTCCGCGCCGGAGATTCTATGCATCGCGGAAGTGTCGGAAATCAGCCTTCGCGAAACGATTCAGCGCCTGATGGACGCAGGCCTGCAATCCATTCCCGGGGGCGGCGCGGAAATTCTCGACGACGAAGTGCGGGCCCGCATCGCGCGCCTCAAGTGCACCAGCGACGAGTGGGAGGAAGTCCACCGAATCGCGCACTCGCTCAGACTGCGGACTACCGCCACCATGATGTTCGGCTGCGGCGAAGAGCTGCGCCACCGCGTGAATCACTTCGAGCGCATCCGCCGCATTCAGGAAGATACCGGAGGCTTCACTGCCTTTATCCCGTGGATGTTCGCCGCAGAAAATACCGCGCTCGGCAAGAAAGTCCAGGAAACAACCGCCGTAGATTATCTGAAAACGCTCGCCGTCAGCCGGCTATACCTCGACAACATTGATCACATACAGTCGAGCTGGCTCACGCCCGGAATTAAAGTCTGCCAGGTCGGCTTGCAGTTTGGGGCCGACGACGTGGGCAGCATTCTTATCGAGGAAAATGTTGTCTTTGCTGCGGGCGTGAAAAACCGGACCAACGAAGCCGAGTTGCGCCGCATCATCTCCGATGCCGGTTTCATCCCCGCCCAGCGCGACACGCTGTATCGGTCCTACGCCCTAAAGTAGGGTTTGCTCCGCGGCGGGCTCTTCTACGATTCGCGTTTCTGCAGAGGGAAAATCGAGACTTCGACGACCGTGCCATCGGGCAAGCCCACGTCTTCGAGAAGGTAAAGCACGCCGCCGCGGAAACGCGCGGGGATTCGGCGCGGGCCCGTTTTGCCCGGTGCCGGTGAAGGTGAATTGGATTTTGCCGCGGCCGCCGCTGGATTTGCGGGCTTGCCTTCGGATTCATCCAGCGCTTCGTTCGCCAGAGCGTCGGCTTCGCGATTCTGCTCGCGGTAAACATGGTCGATGCGGAAAAAATCAAAGGCCTTCGACATTTTCTGCGCGCGTTCGTAAAGCGGCCGAAGATCGGCACTCTTCACTTTGTAAAGCCCGCGCATCTGTTTGACGAGCAGCTCCGAGTCGCTCTCGATGCGAATCGCGCGAACGCCGTGCGATTGCGCGAAATCCATGGCCGCGATGAGGCCGTAATATTCCGCGACGTTGTTGGTGAAACGCCCGATATATTTTTTGAGCTTGGCGGCAACTTCGCCGTTCCCATCGCGAATCAGCACGCCGTATGCAGCGGGGCCGGGATTGCCACGCGATCCCCCGTCAATGTTGACGCGGTACGCCGGAGCGGCAGCCGGCTTCGGCTCGGGAGCCGCTTCGCCGAAGAGGCTCTTTCCCTTGGCGGTTGGCGAGCGGCGCGGCATCAGGCAGTGGAAGCCGGCGAAGCCGTATTCGCGGAGCCGTCGGTGGTTTTGGCGTACGGAATCGGCTCGAGCGTGTAGAGAATGAGGCCGCAGCTTTCGCAGCGGTAAACTTCTTCGCTCGTCTCGGAGCGCAGCTCCTGCACGATGTGCGGGAGGACGCGCAAACCGCAGCCTCGGCACTGTTCGTCGCGGACCTGGGCCATGGCCGTGCCGCCATGGCGCTTGGCAATGCGTGCGTAGAGGTCGCACAAATCTTCCGGCACAAGCGCAATGACCTTTTCGCGCTCCGCCGCGGCGGCGTCGAGCTTGGTCTTGATTTCGGCGGCTTGCGCCTCGATCGCTTTTTTCTCTGCGGCGAGGCTCAGCTCCGCTTCTTTCAGGCGCGATTCCGCAAGCTTCACGCGACGCTCGGCTTCTTCGGCGTTCATCATGACTTCGAGCTGGCGGTCTTCGGCTTTTGCGATTTCCGCTTCGGCATTGGCAATTTCATGCTGGAGCGCGCGGTAGGCCTCGTTGGTTTTCACCGCGCCGCTCTGGTCGCGGTATTTTCGTGCGCGGTCTTTCCATTCCTGGCCTTCAAACTCGAACTTTTTGCGTTCGGAGTTGATCTTCGTGAGCGCGTCTTTGCCCGTGGCGACTTCCGCGCGCGCGCCGGTCAATTTCGTGTCGGCTTCACGGAGGCGCTTGGGAAAGGATTCGAGTTCCGAGCGCAGGAGGACAATCTGGTGGTCAACCCTTTGAAGCTCAATGAGATGGGGAATGGCCGGATGCATGGAACAGCCATTCTATCACAGTGGCACGCCGGAGCTTGTGGCATGCGCAGCAGTCGGTAGAATGCAGGTGCTTAGCTGCAAGAAAATTAGAATGGTTGGCTCCAAGGAGGGCGGAATGCCGCACGTGCAAATTACTTGGGTCGAAGGACGTACCGCGGAACAAAAGCGAAAGATTGCCGAGCGCGTCACGGCGGTTTTGATCGAGGATGGAAAGGCGAAGCGCGAGAACATTCACGTTTCGTTTCACGATGTCCCGGCGACCAACTACGCGGAGGCAGGCATACTCGTGGTGGACCAGAAACGCACGCCCTAGGTCCGAGGGCTTAGGGTCACAAAAAAGGCGAGCTCTCTGTGTTGCAAATCGAAGAAAACTCGCCCCCGCAGACCCCCAAATGCGACCTGTGCCTAAGCCTGCGCGTCGCGATGAATCAGCTTCCAATCGACGAAAAAGCCGATGCCAACGGCCAGAGGAATAATGCCGAGGACGGCGGTGGTCCAAAAGTCGCGGTCCGCCTGGATCTGCCCAATCCATGCGAATGTCACGATGAAGCCGATGGCGCCGCTGACGAGCAAAATCCCCGCGCGGCGCGAACGCGCCGCTTGACTCAAGTCCGGCTCGACGGGAATCGTGGCGCCGCGCGCGATCGCCGCGAGCCGCTCTTCGCTGCGCAGCTTTCGAACGCGGTAATAGGTGTACAGAGCGCCCAGGGGAATGCCCAAAGACATAATGACCGCCACTAGTCCGATGATATCTCCGCCCATACTTGCTCCTTCTGTTTGAATGCGCCTCGCAAGGCGCGGTGTGTAATGGGAACCGCCTGCAGGAGAAGGTACGGAGCAGAGGTCGGAAAAGTTCCGGGAATTCCTGCCGCTTCTTGGGGGCTGCAACTCTGAAAGGCTGGCAAAACTGGCTACCAGTGGAGCTTCAGCCCGAATTGCACCTGGCGCGAAGTGCTAGACGTGCCGGTGATGGCGCCTGCCGTGCCAGAGGGCCCGTTGCCCGAGGCGGTAGGCGGTGTAAAGACGATGAGGTTGGGCGTGTTGAAATTGGCGCGGTCCAAGAGGTTGAAAATTTCCGCCCTGAATTGCAGACCGAAGTTCTCGTGAAATGCGATCTCTTTCAACACCGAGAAATCCCAGGTGGCCAAGCCGGGGCCGATGTAGGTGTCGCGGCCGACGTTGCCATAGAAGCCGCTGGCCGAAGGCGGTGCAATAAAGGCAGCGGGATTGAACCACTGCGAAGGATTACCCAGAATCACGGGGCCACGGAAATTTGGATTCCAGAAAGGGCGCACGGGATTGCGCGTGTCCCCATTGTTCGAAGGGTTGTAGCTGAGTTGCGGCGTGAAAGGGAATCCCGACTGCGCCGTGAAAATGGCTCCGACCAGCCAACCGCCCACGACGGCATTGCCCCACCTCCCGAAGCTGTTCGCGAATCGTGCTCCCTGGCCGAAAGGCAAGGCGTAGAGCGCATTCACGACCGCTGCATGTTTCACGTGAAACGTTGCCAGTCCCTGGTCCGCGGCCAGATCAAATGGGTTGGAGACGAGGCCGGGAGCGTTCCCGGCAGTGGTCTGGTTTAAAGAGTCGCCGTCGTCCAGCGTCTTCGCAAAGGTGTAAACGCTTCGAAGGGACAGGCCATGGCTGAAGCGCTTGCGCAGTTCTGCTTGCATGGCGTGGTAGGAGCTGTCGCCAGACGAGAACCAAGTCCAGGTGTTGGCCACGCCCGCATTAGGACGCGGGGTTTGAGGCGGAATGTACCAGCTTCCAGCTGGGACCGGCGCTCCCGCCAGAGGCGAACCGACTCGAAAGCCAATCGTGGGGTCGTTTGTCGGGGCCATGGGATTCGCCGGATTGTAGTGCACCATGGGCTGAGTCGGGTCAAATGTCGGATACACGGCGGGGCAGGGAAACGCCGGGCAAATCACCGGGCTGGGTTCGTTGGCGTCAACGCCGATAAGTTCGTGATAACCGTGAGATCCGACATAGCCAATCGTGAAGGCGGTATTCGGTGAGAGTTCGCGTTCAATTCGAAGGGACCAGGAGAGGAGCGTGGGAGTTTTCATATCCGGCTGAACGCCGCCGGGGACGAGCTTCGATCCCGCGGGTGGCACGGCGGAAGGATCGATGGGCAAGGACGAAACGGGAAACGGCTGGGTTGCGCTGCCGACACTGTAAACGGGATTGAAAGGCGCGTTCTGGTCGGCGCGATAGCCGAGCGCGTCTTGCAGATCGTTGTACATGCCAAATCCGACGCGGACCACGGTTTTTGGCCCGAGGGGGCTCCAAGCAAGACCGACGCGCGGCTGTGGGAGAAACTTTGCATTGTTTACGGCGAAGACCGAGCTGCTCACGTTGGGCTGGGTCTCGATGACCCCGTTGGTGAACGTATAGTTCGCGGCGCGGCCACGGGCTTCGTTCCAGCCGGTCGAGAATTCATCACGAAATCCGAGGGAGATCGTGAATTTCGGGCTGATGCGGAAAACGTCTTCGGCGTACCAAGCGCCGAAAAGCGAACGCCAATGCATTTCCGTGGGGGCAGGATCGAAGAGAAAGGACGAGATATTGCCGTTTAGAAAATTCTGCAGACTGGAGAACGTAGCCTGCCCGAATTGGCTGAGAGCGATGCTTTCGTTCGATTGAAAACGCTGGAACCATGCGCCGAAACTGAGCTGATGGCGGCCGCGCGTCATGGTGACCTGATCTTCGAAGGTGTAGAAATTGCGGTGGATACTCAGGTTGCTGCCGTTGTTGCTTCCGGCCAAGCCAAGGGAAGCTTGCGGATTTGATGCCGCGCTTCCGCCGACGACCGCGGCGCCGACGGGCCTGCCCAACAGGAAACCTGGCACGCTGGCCGCGGGAGTTCCGGGCGTGGGTTCACCGGTGAAGAAATAGCCGGCACGCGAAAAGCCAACCCGAGCGGAGTTGAGAAGTGCGGAGGAGAAGAGGTGCGTTTCTTCGAGGCTGACCACTTGTTCGCGCAGAGCCACAATGTCGGCGCTGAAAGGATCGAGCGGCGTGGCAGTAAAGTCGTCGCTGTCGTCCACGGTGTAAATCCCCGCCAAGGAATCCTGATGCGAAAAAATGTGGTCGAGCCGGGAGGTTCCAAAATCCTCGCGAGCGGTTTGCCGGGGGCTGCTGAAGACTTCGGAGATGCCGCTGAAATCCTGAGCGCCGGGTGCTGGCGTGGGCCACAAGTTGAGGAGCGGCTGGACGCTAGCGACAGCTGCCGCTCGAGACGCGGCGCTAGGAACGAACGCCACAGAAGTTTGGTGTAGATTCTGGCGGAAGCCTTCGTAATTGCCGAAAAGAAAGGTTTTGTCGGCGCGAAGCGGGCCTCCGAGGGACGCTCCGAATTGATTGCGCTGAAAGGGAGGGGCGGATCCCTGGTCGAAGAAATTGCGAGCGTCGAGTGCATTGTTGCGCAAAAACTCGAAGGCCGTGCCGTGCAACTGGCTGCTGCCGGAACGCGTGACGATGAGCACCTGGGCGCCAGGGTGTTTGCCGAATTCGGCGCCGTAGGAATCGCGCTGGACATTGAATTCGCGAACAGCGTCGACGCCCAGGAGCATGCCGCTCGTTCCTCCGGGTGTCATATTGTTTTCGGCGGCGCCGGTAAATTCCACACCATTCAGCAGAAAGAGATTTTGCTGTGGGCGGTTCCCGGAGACGGCGAAGTTGTTGGCGGTCGTGGAGTTCGAGATGCCCGTGCCTCCGGTTTTCTGCGAAGTGAAATTCACGACCCCCGGGTTCAAGGGGAGGAGCAGATCATAGCTGCGGCCGTTCAGGGGAAGATCCTTCACTTGCTGCTCGGCAACGAGCCCGGAGATGTCGCGCGTGGTTGCGGAGATGATCGGTGCATCCCCCGTGACTCTGATTTCCGAGCTGACCGTGCCAACTTGCAGGCGAAAATCGATGCTAGCCTGCTGACCGACAGCGAGTTCGATACCGGAGTGGACAACGTCCTGAAAACCTGACTGGGCCACCTTGACTTCGTACTTTCCGACGGGCAAGGCCAGAACCTGATAGCGCCCTATTTCGTCGGTGACGGCCTTGCGCAGCGCTCCCGTCTCGACATTCTTAACCGAGACGCTGGCCGATGAAACCGGCGTGCCGGTGGGGTCCGAGACGATACCGGTAACGCTCGACGAGGCTTGCGCCTGGGCCGAGGGGGCTTCGATGATCAAGATCATGAGCGCGAGCACCAGAAAACGACCAAGAAGCACGGGGCAGTTGCCGGCAAAGCGGAATAACGGACTCATTGGATACCTCGGAAAAGGAAGTTATAAACCAAGACCCGGACTCACGGTCGAAAGGAACAATTCCATACGTTTCCGGTCGTTATGTCAATTCGGCTTAATTCGGATAAGCGAAAAGCAAAAATATGCGGATTTCACCGCCAAATTCCAGGTAGGGCGCGACCATGCAGGCTGGCGGCCCCGGTTTCCGCCAGGCGAGCGGCTTTCCGGCGTGTGTCCTAGGGGCCATGTAGAGAGTGGACAAAGGGTTTTTCACGAGAATTGACACGTTTCCGCTCCTCCAGTAACAACAGTAGATAGCGCTGGTGTTGTCAGGAGAATGCAAGATGACGAAGAAGTCCCCGTGGGTCCTCGCTGCGGCAGTGCTGCTTTCCTGGTTGATGGCCATTCCTGCCGATAGCTTCGCTGAACCGCAAGCTGCGGGGCAGCGCGCGGGCGAAGTGTCGCGCGTGATTCCGGCGGTAAATCTTGCGCGCAGCGGGAAAACCATTCCCGCATCGGCAAAGACGGCGGTGAATTGGCAAGATCTAGTGAATACGCAGGTGCACGCGCGGGCGCGAATTGCCTTGGATGACGGTTCCGTGCTCAATGTGGGTTCCGATTCCTCGATCAAGGTGGTCAAGCATGATGCAGGCGCGCAGCAGACGGAGCTTGAACTGACTTACGGAAAGCTGCGCACACAGGCGCAGAAAATCGCCAAACCAGACGGAAAATTTGAAGTGCGCACGCCGGCGGGGGTGGCGGGTGTGGTTGGCACGGATTTTTTCATCGAATATGCAAACCATTCGATGGATGTAATTGTGTTTGAGGGTCAGGTAAAGGTTTGCAACCTCGCGGGAGTTTGCGTCCTGGCAAAAGCCGGGCAAATGACGTTTGTGCGTAGTGGAAATAATTCAGAGCCCGCGCCGCCGCAACAAGCAACGCTCGATCAGCTCGTGACCGCCAGCAACGATACGGTTTCAGGAGTGGGGTCCAGCGTGGCCTCGGCAGGAGCGGGAGTGGGAGCACATCTAGGGGTTTTGGGCACGCTCGGAATTGTCGCTGGAGCCGTCGGGGTAGGGTTAGGTGTAGGGCTGACACGCGGCGGCACGCCGTCGCCGCAGGGCTGTAAACCAAATCCTGCAACCGGACTGTGCCCGTAAACGGAAGTGCCCCCTTTACTAAGGGAATCATTTGACCTCCCTGGCCGAACAGCCGGAGCGCTTCGCCTTTGCATGCACGCGACTCCGGCAATGGCAAAGGGCTGATGCAACGATTTTTCGCTAGAAGCCGTCGAAGAAATTGTTGTTGCTTGGACGGCCATGCTGCAGGTCAAGGCGCTTGGAGCGCCCCATCCGATAGCGTACACTGAATGATTCGCGGTCCCGTCTAAAAGCGAGTGAGGCACCCTTTGACCAATGCGAGCGGTAGTGGACTGATTTCCTTCCTTCTTGCGCCTATTTTACTGACCGGCCTGACGTTTTGCTCTGCGCCGGGGGCGCAAGGCGCGCCGCCGGATGCCCAGGTGAAACGCTCTCCGCTGCTGTCAGCGCTGCAGGCCGAATTGGAGCGCTCGATGAAAACGTTAAGCGCTCAGGACCCGCCTGCCTACTACCTGGGTTATACGATTACGGACACGCAGCGCGTGGATGTTTCCGGGTCGAACGGGGCGTTGCTCAACAGCAGCGAGAACCGCAACCGATGGCTAGAGGTGGCGGTTCGCACGGGCTCTTACAACCTGGACGACACGCACAAAGTGGGTGAACGGCAGATGCAGGGTGAGAGTCCCGGCGTGGCTGTGCCGGTGGATGACGACGCCGAAGTGCTGAGGCGCGCCGTATGGCTGGAAACGGACAAGCAATACCGCGCGGCCGAAGAGGCATTGATCAAAATCAAGACCGGGAAAGAAGTGAAAGTGCAGACTGCGGAAAGCAATGCGCCGGATTTTTCGCGCGAGCAGCCCCACACGTATATCGGTCCGCAAGTATCGATAGCCGTAGACCGCACGCCGTGGGAAGCGAAAGTGCGCGCGTATACAAAAGCGTTTCGGGAGTCGGCCGCGATTATCAATTCCATCGTGACCTTCAGCGCGCAGGCGCAAAACGTTTTCCAGGTGACGAGCGAAGGCTCGCAACTGCAATACGGGCAGATTCGCTACCGGCTGGAGCTATTCATCCAGGGCAAAGCGCCGGACGGGATGGACATCGACCGTTATTACAACTTCGACTGGGTGGATCCGAAGGAGACGCCTGACGACAAGGCGGTGTATGCGGCGGAAGCGACGCTGCGCAAGGAGCTGGAAGGACTGGTGGCGGCACCGATCAACGATCCCTCGGTGGGCCCCGCGCTCCTGACCGGGCGCGCCGCCGCGGTCTTTTTCCACGAGGTTTTCGGGCATCGCGCCGAGGGGCATCGCCAAAAGGACGTGACGGAAGGGCAGACCTTTTCAAAGAAAGTGGGAGAGCAGATTCTGCCGGACTTTCTGAGCATCACTGACGACACCACAATGAAGAAACTGGCGGGACAGGATTTGCTGGGCTACTACCAGTTCGATGATGAGGGAGTGCCGGCGCAACGCGTGATGCTCGTGGACCACGGAGTGCTCAAGAATTTTGAGATGTCGCGGTCGCCGCTGGTGGGCTTTCCGCATTCGAACGGACACGGACGGCGGCAGCTTGGCGCGACTCCGGTTTCGCGACAGGGCAATCTGATCGTGCAAAGCAACAAAACGATGACGAACGCCCAGCTTCGCGCGAAGTTGATCGAACTGATCAAAGCACAAGGCAAATCGTTTGGATTGCTCATCGATGACATCGCCGGTGGATTTACGTTTACCGGCCGGGGGCAGCCACAAGCGTTTCAGGTGCAGCCGCTGGTGGTTTACAAAGTTTTTGCCGATGGCAAGGCGGATGAATTGGTGCGCGGGGTGGACATCGTGGGCACACCGCTGGCCGCTTTGACCAAGATCGTGGCCACCGGCGATACACCGGAAGTGTTCAACGGCTATTGCGGAGCGGAGTCGGGATCGGTTCCCGTGGCTGCCGCTTCGCCGGCGATTTTGATCTCCGAATTGGAAGTGCAGAAGAAGGAGAGTTCGACGGATCGGCCGCCGATTCTGCCGCCGCCCGCTCATGATGTGGTTAAGACGGGAGGAACACTGTGAAGGGCGCGGGAAGAATTCCGGGGAAGGCCTTTTTTTTGGCGGCGCTAAGCTGCGCGACGGCTGGATTTGCGTTTGCCCAACAAGACAGTGACCACACGCTGCAAGCGATGCGCGACGAAATGGCGCGTTCGAAGGCGCGGCTGGAATTAAAGATTCCTAATACCGGTCAACCGGTGAGGCCCTTTTACATCGAATACCGCTTGCTCGACCTGGACGTAAGGGAAATCGTGGCGGAGTTCGGCTCGCTGCTTTCGAGCACGCACACGCGGCAACGCTTCATGAATGTCGCGGCACGCGTAGGCAGTTACAAGCTCGACAGTTCCAATTTTGTCAGTGACGATGCGTTTCGCGGTTTTATCGGGCCGCAAGGCTCCGTTGGCATCGACCGCGATTACGATTCGCTGCGCCAGGATTTGTGGATCGCCACGGACCAGGCTTTCAAAGAAGCGGTGGACACGTACTCGCGGAAGAAAGGCTACCTGAGCAGCCTGGCGCGGCAATCCGACATTGATGATTTTTCAAAAGCGGAACCGGTGAAGCTCGTCGAACCGCTGGAGACGCCGGATTGGACCGCGCGCAACTGGGAACCGGAGGCGCGGGAAACTTCCGCGGTGATGCGCGCGTTTTCCCAGATTCATGAAGGGCGCGTCAGTTATTACCTGGTTTATGGGACCGAGTATTTGCTGAGCAGCGAGGGGACCGAAATTCGACAGAACCGGCGGTTTGCCGCTATTGAAGCAGGATTAAATGCGGTCGCGGACGACGGCGTGGCGGTGAATCATTATTACGCGACGTACGCCGTGCGGCCGGGCGATTTGCCGAATGTAGACGCGGTGCGCAAAACCCTGAACGTCACTTGCACGGAATTGATGGCGCTGCGCTCGGCTCCACCCGCGCAGGATTACACCGGACCGGTGCTTTTTGAAGCGCGCGCGGCGGCGCCGCTGCTGGCGCAGGTGCTTAGCCCGGCGATCAATGGAGCGCGGCCGCCGATTTCTTTCAGCCCCGTGCTAGAACAGATGTTGACTGGCTTGGGAGGCAAGAGCGATTGGGTCGGACGGCTGGGCGCGCGCGTTTTGCCCACGAGCGTGACGCTGGTAGATGATCCGGGCGCGAAGGAGTTCAAAGGCACTTCATTGATTGGCGGATACGGCGTGGACGCCGAAGGCGTTCGGGGCCAGAAAGTCACGCTAGTGGAGAATGGCAGCCTGAAGACCGAACTCATGTCCCGCCGCCCCGGGCCTGACTTCGACCATTCCAACGGGCACGGGCGCGCCGCGTTCCTGAACGACGCGAAGCCCACGATGAGCAACCTGATTTTTTCTTCCACAGAGACCCTTTCGCCGGCGGATTTGAAAAAGAAATTTCTCGACGAATGCCGCGCGGAGAAGAAATCCGATCGGGAGCAGTATTGCCTGGTGATTCGCGAAATGGACAATCCCGCGCTCAGCCTCCTGCATCAGGATGATTTCTCGGAGTTGCTGGCCAGCTTTGGCGGTGGCGCCGGAACGGGTGATCGCTTGCCGCTCGTGGTCTATCGCCTTTACCCCGATACCGGGCGCGAGGAGTTGCTTCGCGGCGCACGGATCATCGGGTTGAACACCCGGGCGTTGCGGAAAATCGCGGGAATCGGAAACGACAACTTCGTGTACAACTACATGCAAAGCCAGGCAAATGGTTTTGCGGGCACGGCCCTCAGCGCTTTTGGGTCTGCGCAAGTCGGCTTGCCGGCTTCCCTGGTCGCGCCGTCGCTCCTGTTCGAAGAGGTGGAGGTGCGCGGCGAGCGCGGCGAGGCCAAGCGGCTGCCGCTGCTGCCTCCGCCTGCAATGACCGCAGCGAAATAGCGGCGCATTTAGCGAACCGGCACGACTCCTTTGTAACCCACAGAAAAACACAAAATGTGAGGTAGTCTAGACCCGCGATGGAAATGGTTGCCCCAATCGAGGAAGCGCGGGAGAAAAAGCGTGCGGCGCTTCTGAGCGTGGGTTCGGCGACACTACTGGTTTCCTTAAAGGCGTTCCTGGTTGTCAAAACGGGGAGTCTCGGTGTGTTGTCCGAGGCGATGCACTCCGGCCTGGATTTGGTCGCAGCGATAATCACGTTTCTCTCCATTCGCTTGTCAGATCGGCCTGCGGATGAGACCCATCCTTACGGACATGGCAAGTTCGAAAACTTCTCGGCGTTCGTCGAGACGGGTCTTCTCGCGCTGACCGCGCTGTACATTATTTACGAAGCGTTTGACCGGCTGTTTTTTCGCAGCGTGCACATTCAGCCGAGCGTAACGGCCCTCGCGGTGCTCCTCGTGGCGCTGTCCATTGACCTGACGCGCGCACGAGCGCTTGGCCATGCCGCCAGGAGGTATTCGAGCGAGGCGCTGGAGGCCGACGCGTTGCATTTTTCGACCGACGTCTGGAGCACCACCGTGGTCATCGCTGGAATCGGGCTTGTTTGGGCCGGTGAGATCTGGAATCTTCCCTGGCTGGTCTACGCGGACGCGCTCGCAGGTCTTGCGGTCGCCGCAGTGATTCTGTGGGTGGGGTCGCAACTCGGCCGGCGAACGCTGGACGCCCTTCTGGATGCGGCGCCGAAAGGCTTGCAGCAGGAAATTGCTCGGGCGCTCGAGCGTATGGATGGCGTTCTAGACGTGGAGCGCGTCCGCGTGCGGCGTGCGGGCAACCGGTATTTCGTGGACACTACCGTCAGCGCGGCGCGCACGGCAAGCCTCGAGCAGGTGCATACGCTGAGCGACGCGATCGAGAAACGTATCGGCGAAATTGTCCCTTCGGACGTTATGGTTCACGTGGAGCCGCGCGCCCCCCAGGGCGAGCATCTGTTTGAGGCGATTCGCGCGGTGGCGCAGCGCATGGGACTGGCGATTCACGACGTGCACGCATCACAGCAGAACGGGCGGCTTTTCATCGAGCTGCATCTGGAGGTGGACGAGAATCTGACCTTGCGCGAAGCCCATCGACAGGCCAGCGAACTGGAAGACAAGATTCTCGAACTGCGCGGAGGCGCGGCTGAGGTGAACATTCACATCGAGCCACTGGGGCGGCACATTGCCACACCGGACACGGGCCTCGGAGAGATGAAACAGCTTGCGAAAGACATCGAGGATTTCGTGAATCGATTACCCGCGGAGTTTAGCGAACTGGTGAATTGCCATGATGTCCGGGTAAGGCCAGTGGAGCACCACATTCTGGTGTCGTGCCACTGCACGATGAAAAGCGAGCTGCCCATCACGCAAATCCACGACGTCACGGCAGCGCTGGAGGACCGCGTAAAGGAAAAGTTCCAGCAAATCTACCGCGTCACGATTCACCCCGAGCCAGCCGATGAGAAGTAGACTTAGAACGAAAGATGTAAGTTGTGTGGAATGTGGAGGTTGCAGGTTCGTGTCAGGGGTTCGGGGTCTGTAAAGGGACACGCCGCCGGTCCAGGCACGCGAAAACTAAGAGGGATTGCTCGCTTCGCTCGAAATGACAGACGGAGGGAGCGTGCGGGCAAAGAGTTGTGCTCCCAAGGCAATCAGCACTGGAAAACAGACCAACACGTAGCGTGGCTCGGGAGTCTCTAGTGTTGTAAGAAATGCTGTACGCAGCAATAGAAAGAGCATCAGAAACACAATGGCGGGCCGGACTGCGGCGCCCGAGCGCCAGAGCCTTCGAGCGCCCCAAAGCCCCAAAGCAACGTAGAAGATATTCAAGAGGAAAAGAAGGATTGTAAAACCCTGATCGGCCGGATCCCTATCGTGCATTTCGCTCAGGGGAAAAACGTTTCCTGAAATGGGCAGGAGCTCGATGCGCGGCGTGAACCAGATAACCACCGCGCGCGCGGCCGGAATCCACAGATAGGTTCGCCAGGGACGCCGCGCCGCTCGTTCGCGGGCGATCTGGGCGAAGGCGTCGTCTTCATTCTGTGTCAGCGTCAAATCCTGGTTGTATTGTTCAAGGATGGCTGCCACGCGCTGCTTTTCTTCGGGCGAATCAAAGGCGCGCGTGGGGATGGTCTCGACGTCGATGGCTTCGTCATTCACTTTCCACGGGACGAGGTAACAGTCTTTCACGCGAAAAAGCCACGTCCTTTCCCACGCCATCAAGCCCTGCGGAACGATTTCCCCGGGCAAAGTAGAGTATTTCGGCGTGAGGAGTTGCACTTCGCGAAAGGTCAAGGCATTGCGAATCGCCCAGGGCAAAAGAGGCAAGAGGCAGCCTAGAGTGGTGAAGAGGATGATGCGAAGGAAATGTCGCGCCTTTCCCTGAGGCAAGAGCCAAAGGGCATTGCCGGCCCATGCCGCAAGGAGAAGCAAAGGAGTCTCGGGCCTGAACAGCGTTCCAAGACCCACCGCCAATCCAGCGGCGGCCGGAAGAAAATAGAAGTCCTTGGACCTGGCTTCCGACGGCGGCCTTGTCCCGGGAAACACCAAATCATTGCTGTTGGAGGCAACCGCGACGAGGAATAGAAGCGCCGTGGCGGTCCAGAAGATCGCCAAGGTTTCCGTGAGCAGCACGGCCGAATAATTTGCGGTGAAGGGACACAGCGCCGCCAACCACAGAGCAGCGATGAAAACCGGTTTTCCCGGCCTACCCTTGGTTCCCAATTGAAACAAACTGCCGGCCAGAGCCGCGATCACCAGGCAACAAAAGAGATCCACAGCAACCTGAGCGAGCATGACCCAGAGGCGGGCGGACTCTTCGGTGCGTCCGGTGAGCGCATAGAGCAAGGCCAGGAACGCGGGGTAGCCGGGCATGCGCAGATCGACAGGAGTAAGCGCGCCATGCACATCGATGGCGTAAACGTGGTGTTTCAGCCAATTCGCCGCGATCTGTTCGTAAAGAACGGTGTCGCCGGAATCTGCTGGAAACTTCAGGACGAAAAACAGGCGGAGGCCCAGCCCTGCCGCCAGCGCGAAAACCGGTTGCGAGAAAATTCGCTTCATCGGCGCAACGCATCTTACAATAGAGAGGACGGAATCGCGGAGAGGACCTGGACCAGCCAGGAGTCGCATTCGCGCCATCCCGAAGGCTAAGCAGACTCATGAAAGAACGAAGCCCGATCTTTTACGACGCGCAGCGTGTGCGCTGGCGCCGCACTCGCCGTGTGCTGGAGATCAGCGGGGCTCTGCTCACCTTACTCCTAGCCTATTTTTTTGTGACCATCGCGGTCAGCGTGGAATTGCCCGCCAGCTTGTTGGATACCAAGTCTGCCTATCATCCGCTGAAGACCAAGAGGAAAGTCGCACCGGTGCGCGAAGGCCGGCGCCGACGCGTGGCCAATATCGGAACCGTGCCCGCCAGTTATGATCCCCTTCGTGCTGCCTTCTATGTCAGTTGGGATCCGAACAGTCTGGCCTCCCTGAAGAAGCATTACCGCGAAATTGACCTGCTCATCGCGGAACAATTGCACGCCGTTTCCACAGATGGCGCTTTGACCTTCGTGGACTATGAGCACGGCCAGACCAGCGTGAAGGCCACTCCTGCCGAAGGCATCGCCTTGCTGAAGGATGACAAGCTGCACCAATGGATGAAATCTCTCAATCCGCCGGTCGAGCTGCCGATGATGGCGCTGCTGAATAATTACGACGGCGTTCAATGGCGAAACGACGAAATGGTGAAAATGCTCGGAAATCCGGATGCCCGCCAGAAGCTGGTGCGCGGCGTCGTCGAATTCGCCAAGGAATCGCATGAGGCCGGCATTGTGGTGGACCTCGAAGATATTCCCGACACCAGCCAGGTGCATTTTCGTCAGTTTGCTGCCGAGCTGGCGCCCGCGTTGCACTCGGAAGGGCTGAAGTTAATGATTGCGCTTCCAGCGCGCAACGACGCTTACGACTACGCATTCTTCGGCAAGGAGTGCGACGCCATCGTGCTAATGAATTATGACGAACACTGGCGGGAAGCCGCACCTGGTCCCATTGCCTCTCAGGATTGGTATGTCGAGAACCTGAAACAGATCATGGAGATCGTGCCTCCCGGGAGAATCATCGTTGCTGTCGCGAGCTACGCCTACGATTGGCCCGAGGGGACAAAAACGAAGGAGCCGGCCCAATCTTTCACCATTCAGGAAGCACTTCTCCATGCTTATGAATCCGAGACCCAGGTCGAGTTCGACTCCGCTTCCTTGAATCCGCATTACTCCTATTCCGATGAGCACGACGTCGTGCATCAGGTATGGATGCTCGATGCCGTGACGGCCTACAACGAACTTCGC